>Ga0116129_1000464_pt1 | contig 26505 bp, 26 predicted proteins | sample June2015DPH_17_2_FD_89732 | JGI IMG/M metagenome (GOLD analysis project Ga0116129, IMG submission 89732) | Peatland microbial communities from SPRUCE experiment site at the Marcell Experimental Forest, Minnesota, USA - June2015DPH_17_10 | ecosystem: Environmental > Terrestrial > Soil > Wetlands...
CGTGTTACTCACCCGTGCGCCACTTTACTCATGGATTGCTCCACTTTCTCGTTCGACTTGCATGTGTTAGGCACGCCGCCAGCGTTGATTCTGAGCCAGGATCAAACTCTCGTTTGAAACCTGTTGTCAATGCCTATTCAGGACGGAGGTCCGAATAGCATCGACCGCATCAGCCGATTTGCTTAGAACCGGTGATGCCTTACCTTGTGAGATGATCAAGCCAAACTTGATCGATTCTCACGACTGGCACGTTCAACCTTATTGTCAAAGATCCTTAAGGGCGATCCACCTAAGCGGGGCCCTTTGGATCGAGGCTCAAACCGTAAGGTCTGAGTGTCCCCGAACTTGCTGCGCTCACCACAATTTGCACTTTACAGCGCCTTGCGATGTTTTTGCGACAACTTTTTAAGACTATCGAAGTTTTACATCTCTGTCAATCGTTATTTTTCTTTGCTTTCAACTCATCCAGTTTGAATGACTTGGGCCGCCCGGACACCATGCCGGCGGATCATTCCCAAGTCCGCAATGGACCTTGAGTCGGATGCATCGAAGTTCACGATTGAGGGGCAAAACCACCTCTCAAAAAGTGCGCTTGCGCACAAAATCTATCAAAGAACGACCAGCTTTGCTCACACCCGCTAAGGGTGCGCCAGAAATTCTCCAGAGGAGATTCTGGGGTCATACATTGGGTTTGTTCTCTGCGGGATTCCCTACAGGGGTCTGGGGTTGAACCGACTTACATCCTCGGTTTGACTCACCCTACCCTACGAACCGGCTTTCCTCTTCCTATATCAGGCAGGCCCAACGGCCACCGGAAAGCTACCCTTCACTGCAACAACTTTTTGAGATTAGCATAAGCTTCTCTCATTTGCAACTCGCAGCGCTCAGTTACTTGCAACCGCTCATTGCGACTTCCTGAGAATAGCAATCAATCTGCCGCATGGCAAGCTCTAATGCTGTGTAAAAGCAAGATCAATTGTGGGAAAGCGCGTCTCACCCGCATAAACATTGGCCTTATCACTGTTTCGCAATCACGCCCAGGTCCGTCAGCCCGTTTACAAAGAACTGCATTGCCAGCGCCACCAACAACAGGCCCATGATGCGCACCAGAATTCGTATCCCCGTCTCGCCCAGCACAATGCGAATCCGCCCTGCCGCCGCCAGTACAAAGTAGCTGATCACGCAGGTCACCGTAATCGCGCCCAGAATCAGCCCCATCTCATACCCGAAGAACCTCGGCACCTGTCCCACCAGCACCATCACCGAAGAAATCGCGCCCGGCCCGGCCAGCATGGGAATCCCCAGTGGCACAATGCCCGCGTCTTCCTTCAGGCTCGCCTCTTCTGTATCGCCACTCGCCTCCTGAGTAGCCGAGCGCTTGGCCTCCAGCATGTCCAGGCCGATCAGCAGAAGAATCAGGCCGCCCGCCACCTCAAAAGCCGGCAGCGTGATGCCAAACAGGCGAAAGATGAGCTGTCCACAGAGCGCAAAGCTGGTCAGCACAATAAAGCAGGTAATGCAGGCCTTGCGCGCCATGCGGTTACGCTTCTCCGCATCGGCTCTCGCCGTAATCGCAAGAAACGACCCAATCGCCGCAAAAGGATCGACGAGAAAAAAGATCGAGCTCAGCGCCAGAGCCGCGAACCGCACCCACGGCGCGGTCTGCAACTCATGTAAAGCTGTTGCGGCTGGATTTTGAAGGTACACGCGTCCAGCCTACCGCATAGGCATCAAAGCGCCGCTACAAATTTTCAAACGATGCGATCCGTTCGTGCCCATTCTCTTCCGCAACAGGCACATTCCCCTCGCGCATCACAATCCGAGTCCCGCACCCAGCGCCACGCGCCGCATCCAGCTCCGCTACAATGTCCGAGAAGAACAGCACCTCATCCGGCGCAACCTTCATCTCCGCAGCAATCGCCGCATAGCTCGCACTTTTGCGCTTCGCCCCAACCCGCGTATCAAAGTACCCGGAGATCAGCGGCGTCAAATCTCCAAAGTTCGAGTACCGAAACAGCAGCTCTTGCGCCTCCACCGATCCCGAGGAATAGATCGCCACGCGCGCATCCAGTGCCCACCGCTCGAATGCCTCCGGCACATCCGCAAAGAGCGTACCCTTCAGCTCGCCGCTCTCAAACCCCGCCTTCCAGATCTTCCCCTGCAAACTTTTCAGCGCCGTAGATTTCCTATCCCGATCCATCAGCCAGTAGACATAAGCAAGGATGCGCGGCATGCCAGAGGCAGGACTCACGGAATCCACACCCGGCGCCAAAATGCGCGGCACATCCGGATCAATCTCCGCCTGATTCTCGCCCATGAGCGCCATCACGTCGAGGAAGATCGCATCTGCGGGTGAATCGCCCGGCCTCAGGCTCTCAAACTCCTGCACTAAACCATTCCGCAGAAATTCTTCGAAATGCTCTCTCGCATACGGAAACAGCACTTCGCTGGTCAGCGTCAGCGGCGCAACCGTCCCCTCCACATCCAGCAAATAAAGCTTCGGGCGCTCCGCGCTCATGCGTTTTGGTCAACCATAATTGAAGTTCGAACCCGCGCACCCACATAAGCCGGCCCAAAGCAAAGCGGCTGATAGCCAGTGTCCACGCCAGAATCCGTATAAGCAGGCGTCCACCCCGTAGTCTCCTGAAACCACCGGATCGCGCGAATCCACTTATCCTCGCAGAGCGTAAACCAGTGCGTCGTCCCCTTTGGCACACGCAGCATATCGCCCGGATGCACTTCCACCGACGCAACCCTGCCGCCGATATTCAGAAAGAAAATTCCGCGGCCCGACAGGATGAATCGCACCTCGTCCTCCGCGTGCGTGTGCTCCTTATCAAACCGCGCCAGCATCGCCTCCAGATTCGGCGTCTCCGGCGTCACGTCAATCACATCCGCTGTCACGTACCCGCCGCGCCGCTTCATCTGGTCGATCTCATCGGCATACGCTTCAAGCACCGCATCTGCGGTAGCACCCGAAGGCACGCGGTCCAGCTCCCAGCGTTCGTAGTCAATGCCCAGACCAGCCAGCTCGGCCCGAATCGCAGCCTCATCCTCAAACATCGCATTCGTATCGGGAAAACGAAGAACCGCCATCAAGCACCTCCACCAAGCTCAGCTTCCAAAAATCCGCCGACCCTCCACCTCAAAGAGAAACTCCAGCGCCTCCAGTTGCCTCCGCGCATCCTCAACCGACTTGCCCCACGTATACAGCCCATGCCCGCTCAGCAAAACCCCATGCACTCCGGCATTCCCCGCCAGGCACTCTGTCAGTCGCGCCGAAAGCTCGACATACTTCTGCGAATTCGCCAGCACCGGAACCACCTCATGCTGCTCATGCGTCGCCACGCCATCCAGCGCCTTCAGCAGCTCATAGCCGGTAATCTTGAACAGCCCCGCCCCTACAAAGCGCGTTCCGATCAGCGTATTCCAGATCGTATGCACATGCAGAATCGCCTTCGCCTCTGGCCGGTCGCGATAGATCACCACATGCAGCGCCGTCTCCGCCGAGGGCTCGCCAACCTCGCTTGAGGCCGGCCCACGCACCACGTTGCCCGCCGTATCCAGCACCAGCAGATCGGCAACCGTCATCTGCCCCTTGTCGAGCCCGCTCCGCGAAATCAAAAACTGCCCGGCATGCGCATCCCGCACACTGAAATTCCCGCTCGTCGCCGGAACCCATCCACGCCGCGCGCACCACTGCGCCGTCTCACACAGCGCCTGCGCTTCCATTTCAATCGAATTCGAGCTCATCGTCATCGGTGCTATGTAGTGTAGCAATCCCGCCAAATACAATCATCTCTTGCTCACTTCTATGCTGAACCAGGCCCAACGCGACCGCATCCACGTCGTCCTCGTCGCGCCGCGTAATCCGCTTAACATCGGCGCCGTCGCCCGCGCCATGGCCAACTTCGGCTTCTCGCACCTCTCCGTCGTCAGCGCCCATGATCCCAACTGGCGCGAAGCTCGCTCTGCAGTAGGCGCACCGGAACTACTCCAAAGCGCAATAAGCACGGAATCCCTGGCCGAATCCATCGGCCCCGATACCCTCATCCTCGGCACCGGCTCACTTCAGTTTCGTAAGCCCGATCAACCCATCCTCCAGCTCCCGCAACTCGGCCCGCTCATCCAGCAGGAACTCGATCGCAACGGCCGCATCGCCATTCTCTTCGGCTCAGAAAAGCGCGGCCTCTCACGCGACGAACTCTCATACTGCCACGCCCTCGTAGAGATCCCAACAGACCCCCACCAGCCCTCCATGAACCTGGGTCAGGCAGCCGCCGTCTGCCTCTACGAGCTGGCCTGCGGTGCAATTCGTTCCGACACAATCCAGAAAGCAGCCCCACCGCAGGTAGTCGACTCCGCAATTCTCGACCGCCTCGCCAACCTCATCGAAGAAACCATGCTCGTAGCACGCTACTCGCCAAAGTCCATGCATGAAACCAACCGCCACGACTTACGCGTCCTGCTTCGCCGCCTCAATCTTTCGCCGCTCGATTCGCGCCGCATCTTCGGCCTCTTCCGCCGCATTCTCAACCGGCTCAAGAAATAAATTGCACTTCGCCCAGTGCATTCCAACCCCACGCCACAGAGATGGATCGAAGCAAATTGACCAAACCGCGACAAATTCCTGCTACAGTGTCGGTCATCGGTTAAAGGTCGCCCCCATGCGGAATCCTGCTCACAATATCCATGTCCCCAGCGCACGACTGTCTCGGAAGATCATGTTTCTGTGCGCTCTCGCATCTCTCCCGCTGTATGCACAGGAAGTGCAGCCGGCACCCACGGTCCCACCTCCCGCCGCCGCGCCCGCTCCAACAGCTACGCAAGCGCCATCGCTGCAGCAGGGAGCACCAGCCCCCACACACGACGAGCCACCCATCACCGAAGACCAGCTCCGGCAACAACTCCAGGGCAAAACCTTTTACCTGCGCAGCGGTTATCTCGAAAACACCCTCCACTTCACCTCCGATGGAAAACTCGATGGCTCCTCGTCGCAGGCCTCCTACACGTTGAGCCTGGTCCAGATTGAAAGCGTGCATCTTGAAAAGCACAAGCTCGTCCTTGAAGGCACGCGCTACGGCCTGCACTTTCTTGGCGCTCTCGCTACAGAGGATCAGTCCGCCGCACTCGATAAAGTGCGTCTTACCACAAAGAAAAAGCCTCTGAGAATCGAAGTCGATCGCGAAGAAGTCGATACTTCCTTCGAGAAGAAAAAGGAAAAGCAGGAAGCAAAGGAAGACGCCAAAGCGCCACATACCACCACTGCAACGGCTCCAGCCCCAACAAGCCTGCCTGCATCACCCGCGCCTGAATCCATACCGCAGACCGCCCAGCAAGCCCAGCCCACAACCGAACTCAACCGACGCGGCGCAGCCGTCACCACATCCACCACCCACGCCAACGCCGCTCTTCACAAAGCGCTGGACGGCATCTTGTCTCCCGGCATCGACGACCGCATGATCGCCTCCCTGCCCGCCTACTGGCAGCTTTACTATCAAGCCGTCGCAGCCAAGGCCGACTACCGCCCCGCCGATCCATCCATCCTTCGCCAAAGCCAGGTCGATCAGAAGGCCCACCTGCTGCAAGCCTTCGAGCCGCCCTCCAACGAGTACGCGCAGAGCAACGGCATCGTGGGCATCGCCATGTATCACGTCGTGGTCGGCGCAGATGGCAAACCCACAGAAATCGCCATCGGCCGTCCTATCGGCTTCGGCCTCGACGAAAACGCCGTCGAATCGATCCGCAAGGCATCCTTCCAGCCGGCACTCAAGCAGGGTCAGCCCGTCCCCGTGCTCGTCGATCTCACCGTGCAGTTCCGCATCTACTCCAAACTCACTTCCACCCCCGCTGCTCCGCCAACCACGCAGGCTGATGCACCTAAGCCGCAGACACCCGTGCTTCCCGGCCCCTACAGCGCAAACACAAAGCCGCAATAAAACAGCCGGGCCCCCGCGCGCGCGTAAAGTCAAATGCAGAGGCCGCGCACACCATGAGCCAGACATTTTTCAAATTGATTCAGTCCGGTTCCACGGCAGAGCTCGCAGACGCCGTGCAGAACGATCCCTCGCTCGCTCGCCTCCGTGACTCCAACGGCGTCTCCGCGCTCACGTGGTCGATCTACACCGGCCAGGCGCTCGCACGCGACTTCATTCTCGCCGAGCTCATCCACCAGCACGTGGATCTGGACATCTTTGAAGCAGCCGCCACAGGCAACATCGCGCGCCTAGCCGAAACTCTCGCCGCCGATTCTCAGGCTGCCCAGAGTTACTCCACTGACGGCTGGACCCCGCTCCATCTCGCCGCAGCCTTCGCCACACCGGCAGCGGTCCAGTTGCTGCTCCAGCACGGCGCAAAGGTCGATGCCGTTGCAAAAAACCCTCAGGCCAACCAACCCCTGCACGCCGCGCTGGCCCTCAGCCGCAACGCCGAATCCATTCAGCTTTTATTAGCCGCAGGCGCAACTCCAGACGCACTTCAGACCGGCGGCTTCACGCCCATCTTCTCCGCCGCCACGGCCAATCGCCGCGATCTCGCCGAGCTTCTTCTCGCCCACGGCGCGCACGCCCATCTGCGCAGCGATCAGAACAAAACACCCGCGGACTTCGCCCGCGAGCGCGGCCACATCGACCTGGCCCACTGGCTCGAATCTCAGCCCGTTTAAGGGATGCCCCACCCTCGCGCCGTCTTTGTATCTGGCGCAAGGGTGGGCCTAGTCTCTAATCCCTACTCCTTTGCTTCTTCCCAAAGCTCAACGCGATTGCCTTCCCCATCCCAAATCCACGCAAACTTGCCGAAACCAGCATCGTCCCGCTCCGGGTCAATCTTCACCGCGGCCGCTTCAAGTTTCGCCAGCAGTCCGTCCAGATCGTCCACGCGGAAATTCACCATCGCCGGCTGCTCTCCACCGCCGAACTTCTTCGTATCCGCCGGAAAATGCGTGAAGATCGTTGTGCCCGCCGCTTCCGGACCCTCAAAGATCAGCATGCCGTGTTGCGGCACAATCCCAAGATGCTGCGCATACCACGCTGACAGCGCCTTCGGATCGCGCGCCTTCAGAAACACTCCGCCAATTCCTACCGCCTTTGCCATGCAATTCCCCTCTCGTTCAACCTGCGATTTTATTCTGACTGCTCAATTACCTGCTCCATCTTCGGCTTATGCTTCGCCTGGCGTCCGGTCCGCGGCACATCATTCACCACGCGGGCCGGCTTCGGCTGCCCCACGCGCTCCCGCGCATTCGCCTTTACCGCCTTCGCCGCCGAAAACTCTTCTTTTTTCTTCTTAGCCACACTCGTCCCTCGTCCTTCGTCACTCGTCCATATCCCTTGCCCTTACCAACCCTCAGGAACGAGTATGTATGAGGTTGGCTTCGGTGAGAAGCCAACCCCGGAGCAGTCACGATGGAAGAGCGGGAGTTTTTCACGGAGTCCACGGAGCAGCGCACGCATAACCTCACCTGCCCCAAGTGCGGCCAGGCCGCCGAGTACAAGGTCACCTGGATCGTACGCCGCAAACGCCCCTCCCTGCCACGCCACGCCGATGAGCGCGACCGCGCCCGCTTCGCCAAGGCCCAATCCTACATGGTCCGCCGCGATGACAAGCTTTCCTGCGTGAATGTTCGCTGCCGCAAGCCATTCGAAATCACTGGCCTGCAATCGCTGGCCTTCCTCCAGGACTAAACGCCTTCGTCAGGATGCATCCGAATCCCGCATTCCGCATTGTGAGATAAGACGTTCCTACTCAAACTCCTGAGCTAGTCACGGGAATCCGTCTCTCAAACCCTAACGCAGCCAGTAGCGCATACATGCCGTTATATGATTGAATCGAAACTATAAGCACCTGTTCTGGAGAGATACGAAATGGCCAATTCCCTGCTGCCCCCCGAAGAGCGCAACCTGACCCCCGACCAGGTCGAAGCCCTGGACAAGCGCCGCGAGCTGGGACACACCCTTCTCGTCATCGCCGGGCAGTTTTCCGTCATTGCCACAGTGCTGCTGCTCTGGGTCGGCCAGGATCTCAGCTACTCTCCGGGCTGGGCGCATCCCATGGCCTACTATTTCGCCGTCGCCATCACGATCGTGATCACTTTCGGCATCACCGGCATGGTTCTGCGCAAAGGTACCCCGCGCCTCGACTAACATCTTCAACATCGGCTGACGGCCATACTTTTTAACAAGTTGGTATAGCCTGTTAAAAAGTATGGCCGTTCCTGCTTCCATTCCGGTTTCCAATCAGGCGGACATACTCACGGACAGCCACGGCCGCGTCATTCACGACCTGCGCGTCTCCATTACCGACCGCTGCAATTACAAGTGCATCTACTGCCGCACCGGGAACGATGGAGCGCAGTTTTCAGAACTTGAAATTGGCGAATATCTCCGCTTCATCCGTCTCTTCATCTCACTCGGCATCACGAAAGTCCGCCTCACCGGCGGCGAACCGCTCCTGCGCCGCGGCCTGCTCGATCTGGTCCGCGAGATATCCACGCTCCGCACCCTCAGCGGTGACAAGCTGGATCTCGCGCTCACCACCAACGGCCATCTTCTCGATGGCCTGGCCAAACCGCTCAAAGACGCCGGCCTCACGCGCATCACCGTCAGCATGGACGCCGTCGAAGAACCTGTCTTCGAGCGCATCACCCGCGTACCCGGCAGCTACAACGCCGTATTGAGCGGTATCCGCGCAGCGCAGCAGGCCGGCCTTGGCCCCATCAAGATCAACTGTGTCCTGCTCCGCGGCTTCAACGACAACCAGATTGAAGCCTTCGCCCACTTCGCTCGCTCGGAGAACGTCATCGTCCGCTTTATCGAATTCATGCCGCTCGAAGAAGACCGTCTCTGGTCGCCGGAGATCGTCGTCGGTATGCACGAAATCCTTGACCGCATCCGCCGCATCCTACCAATCGTGGAACTGCCCCGCCACGACGCCAGCGAGACCGCACGACGCTTCGGGTTCGCAGACAGCCCCTCGACAGAACAGGCCGAGTTCGGCATCATCGCCCCAGTCACAAATGCTTTTTGCGGAGCATGCAGCCGCATCCGGCTCACCTCGGACGGCAAGATTCGCACCTGCCTCTTCTCGCAGATCGACCACGATCTCTACGGTCGCATGCGAGCCGGCGCAACGGACGCCGAACTGAAGCACTACATCTCGCGCACTGTTCAGGCCAAAGAAGCTCGCCATCACATCGGCGAGCCGGAGTTTCTCAAGCCCTCGCGGTCTATGGTACACATCGGCGGATAGCTGTTTTTATAAATTCCTTGCACGCGGCAGTGTCCTAATACGATACAATTCACAATACCTCCCTTGGAAATTTTTCCAATCCCCCAGGATTTGGTTGTTGTACAAATGGCAAACGCGACGGAACAGCGTATCCCGCTCGACGATCTTCTGGTCTTTCACCGCCTGGCGCGCTCGCTCACATCGAGCCTCGACCTCCAGACAATTCTGCGTACCATCCTCGATCACATGGAGCGGCAGATTCAGGCCGAACTGTGGACGCTCCTTATGCTGGACGACGCGCGCCGCGAGCTCTATTACGCTATCGCCGCCGGCGGCGAGGAATCCGCTCTGTGCGACCTCCGCGTCAAAGTCGGCGAGGGCGTAGCCGGCTGGGTTGCGCAACACGGAGAAACGCTTATCATTCCGGAAACCGAAAGCGACCCGCGGCTGAAGGCTGAAGACGCCACGCACCTGTGCCCAGGCAATACCCGGCGCGTGCGTTCCGTCGTCGCGCTACCGCTCAAGGGACGCACCGGCACCCTCGGAGTCATTGAAATTCTCAATCCGCGCGCCGGGCAGATGGATGACTACACCATCGCCTTCCTGCATATCCTCGCCGATCACGCCGCCATCGCCATCGAAAACGCCAACGATCACGCGCGCATCCAGCAACTCACTATCACAGACGACACCACAGGCCTCTACAACGTGCGTCATCTCTATGACGCGCTCGGCCGTGAACTCCACATCTGTCTTCACTCCGCACTTCCGCTCAGTCTCGCCTTTCTCGATCTCGACCGCTTCAAGCTCGTCAACGACGAGCACGGACATCTCATCGGCAGCGAACTACTCGCGCGCGCCGGCAATCGTTTGCGCGAGCTTAGCCGCTCGCGCAATCTCTGTTTCCGTTATGGCGGCGATGAGTTTGCCATTCTCATGCCGGATGTAGGCCCGAAGGCTGCACTAGCGCACATGACCGCGTTGAATAAGGCGCTCATCGATACCCGCTTCCGCATGTCGAACGGTATCGATCTCCGCGTGCAGGCCAGCGTCGGCGTCTCCACAGCGCCGGCGGATGGAACCACCATACACGAGGTCATTGCCGCCGCGGATGCGCGCATGTACCAGGTAAAAGCCAGCGGCCGCGGCACCGTCTGCGGCGCGTAAGTTTTGCTCTGCTCGCTTTTTCCTGAGCGCTTCGTCGCCTCCCGCGTCTTTTGGATTGGAGACCACGGCGCCGCTCAACCCAGCCGCAGACGCTCTCCGTAACGACACCAACATTCCGTGAGGTAGACCATGAACACTCTTCCCGCAAGCGGTGCGCGGCGTCGTGTGCTCTCAAAACCGATAGCCAAAGCCTTAACAGCTCTCGTGCTTGCGCTGCCGTTCGCGGCATTCGCACAGGACAGTCCGAAAGATCGCCAGGAATCCACAGAAGTCTTCCGTCTGGCGCACGTGACGCAGATGAACAACCTTAACGATACCCTGCAGGCCGTACGCAATACTCTTGGCCCGCGGGTCAAGGTCTATCCAGACTCGACGCAGTTCGCCATCATCTGTCGGGGAACAGCCGAAGAGCTCGAAGAGGCACGCAAGCTTATAGGCGAGCTCGACAAGCCCGTTCCACTTTACAAGCTCACCTTCACCACCACGCAGTTCGAAGACGGCAAGCACGCAGGATCGCAGCGCTACACGCTTCTTGCTGCCGAAGGCCAGAAGGTCGAACTCAAGGAAGGCATTCGCGTGCCCATCATGACCGGAACGATTGGCCAAAACGATTCAGCGCCGCAATCTTCCATATCGTATGTCGATATCGGACTGAGCATCAGTGCAACTTTTCAAGGCTCAACTCTCAAAGCCAAGGTCGAAGAGTCTGCCATTGCCGATGAAAAATCTACCGTCAGCATTCAGGATCCGGTCATTCGCCAGATCACACTCGCAAGCGAGGCGACAATCACACCCGGCAAGCCCGCCACACTCGGCTCGCTCGATATTCCCAACTCCACACGGCACAGAGATGTGGAGGTTCTGGTGGAGCGGCTTCCTTAACGCATCCATCGTCCTTGATAGCTGTCGGCGTATGAGAGAGGCGCGACAAAAGCCGCGCCTCTCTCATGCAATCGCTCTCTATTCCGGGTCGTCGCCGGCCTGCTTCTCCGCAATCCGCTCCAACTGATTGCGCCAATCCAGCGACTGGATAAAACTCTTCGATTCCCGCCAGTTCGGCTCCACAATCACGCGCAGCTCCAGATAGACCCGCGTTCCCAACAGCGACTCGATCTGCTTGCGCGCTCCCGTGCCAATCTCTTTCAGCTTTGCGCCGCCCTTGCCAATGAGAATCGCCTTCTGCCCGTCGCGCTCGCAGTAAATCGCGGCGGCAATCCGCGTCAGCGGCAGCTTCGCAGGCGCGCCTTTTTTCTTCGGCGGCGTAACAGGCTCAGGTTCCTCGTATTGCTCAATCACAACGGCTGCAGCATACGGAACCTCTTCGCCAGTCTCCACCAGAATCCGCTCGCGGATCAACTCAGCCACCATAAATCGCTGCGGCTGGTCCGTGTACTGATCCTTCGGAAAGTAGCGCTCGCCTTCAGGCAGCACATTCACAATCTTCCGCAGCAGCAGATCCAGGTTGTCCTGCTTCCGCGCGCTGATCGGAATCACTTCAGCAAAATTGTGCTGCTTCGTCAGCGCCTCAATCATCGGCAACAGCTTGTCCTTCGCTACCAGGTCAATCTTCGTCAGCACCAGAAAGATCGGGCAATCCAGCTTCTTCACCAATGAGAACAAAAACTCATTCTCGCTCGCCCAGGCGGAATTTTTTGCTGCCCAGGATCCCTCGCCTTTGGGGACTTGAGATTCCTCATCCTGCTTCTCGACAAGCCCGACCTTCCGCGAAGCATCCATCAGGACCAGAACCAGGTCGCGGGTCTCAAGCGCCTCGTAAACCTCCTGCAGCATGCGCCGGTCCAACTGCGAGCCCGGCTTATGTACTCCCGGCGTGTCCACGAAAACAATCTGCGCCGCCGCATGAACCTTCTTCCGCGCAGCCACCTCCACCACGCCCGCAATACGATTGCGCGTAGTCTGCGGTTTGGCGGTCACGATGGCTACTTTTTCGCCCGTCAGCGCATTCAGCAACGTACTTTTTCCGGCATTCGGCCGGCCCAGAATCGCAACAAATCCAGATCGCAAAGGTTTCAATACTCCTGCCCGAGTGTACGGCATTCAAGCAAAAGCCGGCCCGGAAAAGTAACTCGGAGGCGCTCGCGCCGACCTCAGCCGGCGCTGTTCTTGCGCATCTGCCATCTGCCCCATCGCTTGTCGAAGAGCAGATAGAGATACTCAAGGCCCACCATGCAGCCGAGCTTGCTTTCTCCATGCGCGCGATTGCGGAACTGATACGGCACTTCACCGATACGCAAGTGCGGCCCGGCCGAAGACACGATATCCAGAAGAATCTTGAATCCCACTCCTGATAAGCTGTTCGCAATCTTTTCAAACGCCTCAAAGCGGATCATGAAAAATCCGCTCATCGGATCACTTAACTGGTGCGCGGCGCATATTCTGCTCAGCAGCCTTCCGAGATGGCTCAGCCATACGCGGCTCTTCGCAAGCTCAGACATCCCTCCGCCTGCAATGTTGCGCGAACCAACTACCAGGTCGAGTTGCTGTTCGCGAAGACGCCGCAGCATCTCTGGCAGAACCCGCTCGTCATGCTGCATATCCGCATCCATCACTGCAACAACAGGCGCGCTTGATGCCAGAATGCCCTCCGTACAGGCCGAAGAAAGTCCGCGGCGTCCGATTCGCTGCAGCACGCGCAAATTTTCGCGCCCCCGGGCCACGCGCCGCACAACCACCGCCGTTTGATCCGGTGAATCGTCGTCTACAACGATCACCTCATAATGAATGCCCGCCAGCGCCACTTCAAGACGATCGATCAGGCAAGCGATATTCTCGCTTTCATTCAGCGTCGGCACTACGATCGCCAGCTCAAATGCCATATTCGGTCCCTGAAGGCTTGCTCTGTCCTGTTAATTAGATGGGGGCGGCGAAAGCAAGTGATCAATCTATAACAATCTTCTCGGATATTGGGAAATTATCGTATGTCTTGCAGGATTAAGCTTGGGCAGCATCTCGATCCAATGCCACCTCGCCGCCAGCCGGCGGAAACACCCTTACACGCTCAACCCTTCGGTCTGTTGAAGAGATTACCTCTATCCGCAATCCTGACGGCTCCAGCAGAACCACCTCACCAGGCAGCGGAATGCGTCCCTCAATCTCACTTACCAGGCCGCCCACCGTCGTGGCCTCATAATGTCCGTCTATCTCCACCGGCGCGTCAAACAGATCGCCCAGTGCACCTGCCGCAAAGCCACCCGGAACCACCCATGAGCCGTCGCGCTCCCGCTGCGGATCTTCCACCGGCGTCTCTTCTTCATGCTCATCGCGGATGTCACCGACGATCTGCTCCAGCAGGTCCTCGATCGTGACAAGGCCGGCCACGCCGCCGTATTCGTCGATCACAATCCGCATGTGCTGCTTTTCCCGCTGCATCTCGCGCAGCAGTTCATAGCCACGCTTGGTCTCAGGCACAAACGCCGCTGACCGCTGAATCGACTCTACCGTCCGCGTCCGCGCCTCCTCATCGGCAATCTGCAACAGATCATGCGCAAACGCGATGCCTGTAATGTTGTCCAGCGATCCTGCATAGACCGGCACACGTGAAAAGTTCTCTTCCTTGAGCTGCACCAGAAACTGCTCCAGCGTAAGCGTTGCCGGAACCGCAAAAACCTTGGGCCTTGGCGTCATGATCTCGCGCACAAGCGTATCGCCAAACTCTACTGCGGAACGCACCAGCTCCCGATCCGTCTCTTCTAAAATTCCCTCTTCCTCGCCTGCTTCGAGCAGCGCTTCCACGTCGCCGCTGGATTCATCTTCCAGGTTCACCGGCTCTTCACTCAACGCTACCAGCGAGTAAAAGAACCGCACCAGCACGCTGATCGGCGTCATGCTCCACAGCAGCAGCCGGATCGGCCAGATCGCCCATTTCACCCATTTGCCGCGTGTCCGCTCAATCAGCAGCCACGGAAACACTTGCCCGCAGAAGACCGCCACCAAGACCACGCCCAACACAGCCTGCACAATCTCGGCTGCTGTCGGCCTGCCCATGTGCGAGTCGCGGTCAAAGAGAACCGCGCCGAACTCCAGCGCAATCAGGCCTAGCGCCAGCAACTGCGCCAGCGACGCGCAAAGCGCCGCATGATCCCGACCCAGCCCTAACTGCGGCTCAACCGTCTCTTCCCACGAGTCAAGATTCTCCTCCACTTCGCGCGACAGAATCTTGCCGTACTCCGCATAGATGCGAACAATGTACGACGCCAGCGCCACCACCAGCGTCAGAATCGCCACCAGCACAATCGCCAGCACGCTCATGGTCGCACGCTCCCACGCGCTTTTCTGATCCCTGATCCCTGATCTCTGTTCTCTGTTCTCTCTATCAAGCCCTGCGGCAGACCCAGCCTTCCGCGCAGCAATCGCTCTCGCCGCGCCATCTCGCCATGATCTTTCTCGTGGTCGTATCCCGCCAGATGCAACAGCCCATGCAGCATCAGCACCTTGATCTCGGTTCCAAGCGCATGCCCTTGCTCGTGCGCCTGCATTCGCGCCGTTTCTACACTGATCGCCAGATCGCCGGCCACGCCTTCCACCATCTCAAGCGCTGGAAACGACAGCACATCCGTCGCATGATTTTTTCCGCGAAACTGCCGGTTCAGCCGCCGGATCGCAGAATCCGAGGTCAGCAACACTGTCACCTGTCCGCGCAGGCGAACCGCAGCCGCAGCCTCGCTCAGAAAGCGGCTCAGCGTCCGCGCCGAAGGCACGCGCTCCGCACGTGAAACTGTTGCCGATTGTCGATCGGGTACCGAATCCGAGGACAGTTCTGTATCGAAGAGGATCATCGCTGACCGGACCGTCCAGTACGGACGATCCGGCTCACACTCATTCTACGCATACTAGAAGCTTACTGCGGCTTCCGGATCGGGGACGGCCGAATCTCCCGGCCCTCCACATCCAGCGCCTCGCCCATCGCAAGCGGAAGCTCCTGCTGTTGCGGCTTGACCACGTCATAGGCGCGCACGATCCGCTGCACCAGAGCATGACGCACCACATCGCCATCCTCAAAGTGGCAGAAGGAAATTCCCTCTACGCCATTAAGGACATTGATCGCGTCTACCAAGCCGCTTTTGCGCGGGTTAGGCAGGTCGATCTGCGTAATATCACCAGTTATGACGGCCTTCGAGCTGTTTCCAAGGCGCGTTAGAAACATCTTCATCTGCTCGATCGTGGTGTTCTGCGCCTCGTCCATGATGATGAAGGCGTCATTGAGCGTGCGTCCGCGCATAAACGCCAGCGGAGCCACCTCAATCACGTTCTTTTCGAGCATCTTGTCCACGCGCTCAGGCTCCAGCAGATCGTACAGCGCGTCGTAGAGCGGTCGCAGATACGGGTCCACTTTCTCCTGGAGGCTCCCTGGCAGAAAGCCCAGTTTTTCGCCTGCTTCCACCGCCGGCCTCACAAGAACAATCCGGCTGACCTTCTTCGCATTCATTGCTGCAACTGCCATCGCAACAGCCAGATATGTCTTGCCCGTGCCCGCCGGACCTACGCCAAAGGTCATGTCGTTGGCTTCAATCGCCTCGACATACTTGCGCTGATTGATTGACCTTGGCTGCACCGTCCGTTTCACGCCCGCGGAGCGCTGCTTGCCGCTGTCAGCCAGCGATTTCAACGTCACCGAAGAGTCCGCGGTGACCAGGCGCAGCATTCCATTCAGCTCACCATTGTGTGGATGAATCCCCTGCTTTCGCAGCGCCTCAAAATCCTCAAAGATGCCCCGGACTCGCATCACGCTTTCCTCCGGGCCTTGTACCTGCACGGCATCGGATCGCAGATCAATCCGCACAGCCAGCTTGTCTTCCATCAGCCTCAGGTTTTCATCGCGAGTCCCGAACAGGGGCTCAAGGTTCGGCGTGATTTCCAGTGCAATCTTCAATGGTTTCTGTGGCCTCCGAGGTTGTGAGTCAGCGCGCGGCTTGTGCCGCACAACGCCGCAAGTCCCTTGCGGGACCTATCGGCAGAGATGGGGAATAGGACCAGCCCAATGCTGAAAGGCGTGGACCGGCGTGTGGACAACAGAACAAATCCTGATTTTTTCGTGAGATGGAGCGGGAATCGGCTCGCACAATTCAGCTCCGAGCCGATGCTCTTCCGGACTGAAGTGCCGAACCGCGGGTTGGCGTGAGTGAACAATCGTTATCTGCGCTGAGAGTAGCGCCGCCGGAACAATCCGTCAATCCGCACCCTCACTATTTTTTGATGAAAAAGTGACTCCAAAGGTTCCCTGGCCAGTCTGTTTCATTCATTGCGAAAATCTCTCAAATTTTCACTGCCCACCCGCACTCCCCATGCGCTACACTGCTCGCCATCCAGATAGAGCAACCTTCAAAGGACTTGTTCATGCGTTCGACTCGTGTTCTGTCTTCTCTTGTCGCCCTGATTCTCCTCGGCTCTTGCTGCCTTCATGCACAGTTTCAAAAGCCCACAGATGACGAGCTCAAGATGACCGCCGACCCGCAATACCCTGACGCGGCGGCCATCATGCTTAACTACGAAGAGAAGACGGACGACGCAACTCATTTCACCAGCCATTACGCTCGAATCAAGATCCTCCGCGACTCCGCCAAAGAGCTGGCCACAGTCAGCCTCGGCTACATTCGCGGCGGCGAGGAAGTCTCCGCCGTCTCCGGCCGCACCATCCATTCGGATGGCTCGATCACCGATCTCGCAGTCAAGCCTGCCGACCTCATGCGCGCCAAGCAGGGCGAAACGGAAATTCACGAGGTTGTCTTCAACCTCCCTGCTGTCGAGACCGGCTCGATCATTGAGTACTACTATCAGTTCCGCCGCGGAGAACGAACTTGCCTGAATCCGGTGTGGGATATTCAAAGACCTTTCCCGGTTCGTAAGGCCCACTACACTTTCACGCCTTGCCCCGGCTACCTCGACGCTGCGGCGGGCTTAAGCAACACTTATCTCATAGATCATCACGGCAACTCGCTCTCCTCTCTGCTCTGGCTGGCGAATCTGCCCGGCGGCAGGCAACTCCAGCCCAATGCAGCTCACCGCTTCGATCTCACCCTCGATAACATTCCGCCCATTCCGCACGAGGCATGGATGCCGCCATCGGATGTCAGCCGATATCAGGTCCGCTTCTATTTTGCTTACAGCAACAACGGCAGCGACTACTGGACCAAGGAGGGCCAATTCTGGCTCGCCGATGTCAACCGCGTTGCCGACCCATCGACCGCCATCAAATCCGCCATCTCCGGCATTGTTGCACCTGCGGATAGCGAACTTGACAAGGCAAAGAAGCTTTACGCTGCCGTCCAGGCGCTCGACAATACTGCCTATTCTCGCGCCAAAGGCGATGCCGAGCTCAGAGCTGAGGGCTTTCGCGTCACCAGGCGCGCTGAGGACATCTGGCAGCAGAAAGCCGGCTCTCCACAGGAGATCGCCCTGCTTTATCTCGCCATGCTCCGCGCTGCGGGCCTCACCGCTTACCCCATGATCGTTGCCGACCGGGAACACACCGTCTTCAATCCCAACTACCTCAACTTCGGCCAGCTCAGCGGGCTGGTCGTTGTTCTGAATGCGGGCGGCAAAGAGATGCCTCTCGACCCAGGCGAGAAAATGTGCCCGTTTGGCTTTGTCTCCTGGCGCCATTCCGGCTCTGGCGGCGTCCGGCAAACCGCCTCCGGGCCCAGCACCGGCATCACGCCACTGCTGCTTTACAGTGCGAACGTTCTTACTCGCCGCGCCAGTCTCATCGTCGCGCCCGATGGCTCAGTCTCAGGAAAGCTCAACTTCACCTTCACCGGCCAACAGGCGCTCCACTGGCGGCAGACCGCCCTCCGGGTAGACGACTCCGCTCTGCACCGTGACTTCGACCGCTGGCTCCAGACTCAGGTACCCTCCGGAACCGGGGCGCATCTTGTCAGCTTCTCGAATCTCGATAACACCACCGCAGACCTGACCGCCGAAGCCTCTGTCACCGGCACGCCCGGCACCGTAACCGGCAAGCGCATTCTGCTCCCTGCCGCCTTCTTCACCAATGGCGAAACACGGAACTTCACCTCAGAGACCGATCGTCAGTTGCCGGTCGATATGGAGTACGCCGCGCAGGTCAAGGACGGAGTTCTTTACCACCTGCCCACCGGCTACACGGTAGAAGCCGCGCCTGCCGCGGCGAATATCCCCTGGCCCAACCACGCCGTATATGTCTTTAAGCCCGCGCAGTCTGACAATGGCCTCAACATTGGCGTCGCCCTGACGCGCGCCTTCACCATTCTTGATCCCGGCGAGTACGCCCAGCTCCGCGACTTTTATCAGAAGGTGGCCACCGCCAGCCAGCAACAGGTCGTGGTGGTCCCAGGAGATGCCGCAAAGGGAAACTGAGCCGCAACCGCTCGAAGCCAAGCCGCCAACTGGTACTGGCTCAGTTTGAATTGTTTTGTAACAGGGCACGACTTGAGTCGTGCCGAAAATCCGGCTGATAAAGTCTTTGGGCTTTAGCCCCTGCGGGATGTCTTCAAACTGAGCCACTGCCGCCAGCTATTCATTTCTGCATCCATCTCCGCCACGCGCCAGCCAGACCCACAAGCAGCAGGAGCGTCGCCAGGAACGTGACGACGCCGATGATCGTGAGAACCAGTTTTCCGAACAGATGCGTCATGGCCACCGCGCGCAAAACCGCACTCAGAAGCGCGATAACAGCCAGCACAATGCCCAGCCGCCTCACCAGGGGCACACCCGGCCGCCGCTCTGCTCCAACCCATCTTGCCCACATCACGACAAGCACCACCATCCCGGCCACCGAGCTGGCAACCTGCAGAACGTTGCACATATCCGCGCGCCAGAAGACCAGCGGAACGTGTGCCCGTAGGAACGCGATGTGGTCGTATGGCCAGGAATCCTTGTGTGTAAAAGAGTCCCACACGATATGTGTCGCCGCGCCCAGAAGAATGGATGCCACAACAATCGCCCACTGCCTCAACCCACGGGCAACCGGCGCCGCCTTTCGTTCTGTCTCCCGGAAGGGAAACAACCCCGGCGCAACCGCATATAAACCAGCCTTCAGGTAACTCTGGTACAGCCACAGAACGAGTAACGAAAGCGGCAGATCGGCCACCAGGCCCCCCAGCCAGGTGTGCCCAAAGCCGCCATGCGGAGCAAGCCGGAGAAAATACTCGAAATCCGGCGAGAGAGATCCCACCACCATCGCGGTCAGATCTACCCGCGTTCTTCGAAATGGAAGCGCAGCAATAGCATGCGCAGGAGTAAACGGCACGGAACCTCTTGGTAAATTGGACTTGAAAAGACGACCGGTAGCTCTCGCTAAGAATAACGAACCCTCACAGCACCTCAGACCAACGCTGATTGATCCTGCCCCAGCTCACTCTCCGCGAAGCGCCTCATTTGGATTGACTGAAGCCGCCCTGTGCGCGGGTAGCGCGGAAGCCACAAGTGCGAGGACAAAAACCGCGAGTGATGTCAAACCCATCACCAGCGGATCGAATGCGCTCACCTGAAACAGGAACGAGCTCAAGATTCGCGAAGCCGCGGCAGCGCCAGCCAGCCCGATCACGCATCCAATCACAGCCAGCTTAAGCCCTGAGAACAGAACCAGCCGCACAATGTCCGAGCGCTGCGACCCCAGCGCCATGCGGATCGCCATCTCCTGCACCCGCGATGCCACAGAGAACGCAATAATGCTGTAAATTCCCAGCACCGCCAGCAGAACCGCAGCCAGCGCAAAACTGGAAATGATGATGGTGTTAAAGCGTCGCGGAGCCTCACTCTGCGCCACCACCTCGTCCATGGTCTGCACCTGCGTCAGCGGCAGTTGCGGATCGATGGATCGCACGGCCGCACGCAGCACATTTTCCATCTGGTCTGCCGGGAGAGCCGAGCGCAAAACAACATATCCGCCATTGCCGTTCAGGTCCGTGGGCTGGACCATTGTGCCGGCATCCTTCTCAAGCTGCGCCACAGGCTGGTAGAACTGCTCAGCGGCATCGGCATCCGGCCTGGTCAGCTTGGCGTCTGCCACCTCGCCCACCACGGTCATCCATGCAGTCGGTGTCTTCAGCGTGCCAACCCGCATCCGCTTGCCGATGGGATCCTGGTTTGGCCAATAATGCTGGGCAAATTCATGATTCACAATAACCACAAGCTGGTTGTCCGCATTGTCTGAGTCCGTAAAATATCGCCCGCGCGTGAGGCGAATTCCCATTGCCTTAAAGTAATCTCCAATGACCTGCGAGGGCGAAGCGGCAATCTGGTCGGGACCGCGCGGGTCCACATAGCCGTCAGCAACAAAGGACTCAATGCCATCGCCTGTCACCGGAAGCGTGCTTGTCAGCCCCACCGCTTCTACGCCTGGCTGCTGCCGCAACTGCTGGAGCAGACGGGTATTGAAGTTATCGATTGAACCCTGCGTGGGATATTGCTTCTGCGGCAGCGAATACGCTGCAGTGGTCACATGATTGGGCCGGAAGCCTAAGTCCACCTCGCTCATCTTGCTGAAGCTGCGCAGCAGCAAGCCTGAAGCCGCCAGCAACACCAGCGCAATCGCAATCTCCGCCACCACCAGCGCTGAGCGAAGCCGCGCATGGCTTCCGCTGCCGGAGCCGCTGCGTCCGCCTTCTTTCAGCGATGCGTTCACATTGGTACGCAGGGCAGCAAAGCCCGGCGCCAATCCGCAGAAAAGTCCCGTCAGCACGGCCAGCAAAAGCGCAAAGCCCACCACGGTCCAGTTCAGTGTGATCGAGCTCATCAATGGCATTGTCTCCGGCAGGTAATTCTTGCCAATAGCCAAAGCCAACGCGGCGATGCCGATACCGAGAAGGCCTCCAATCACGCTCAGAACAAGGCTTTCAAGAATCATCTGCCTCAGAATCGTAGAAGCAGACGCACCGATAGCCAGGCGTACCGCGGTCTCCCGCTGATTGCGGATGGCCCGCACCAGCAACAGCCCCGCAAGGTTCGCGCAGGCAATCAGCAGCACCACCACAACAGCCAGGAACAGAATGCGCAGAAGCGGCTTGGTATCGAGCACCGTTATCTGCTGCAGCGGATAAACGATGGGCGTAAAGCGGAAGTTGGCTAAATCGGGCGGGAAGGTGCGCATGATCTGCGCCGCCACGCGACCTGCATCATCCCTTGCCTGAGCGACGGTGATGCCGGGCTTGAGGCGGCCGACCATGCCCATGCTCCAACTCCCAGCAGCCTCCGGGGCAAGTTCCTGTGCGGAAAAGCTCATGGGAACCCACAGCTCGGTGCGATTGAGACGCCCGGCGTTCAACGGAAACTCAAAGCTGCGCGGCATGACGCCGATGATGAGATACGGCTTGCGATCGAGCAGGATCTTTGTGCCCAGGATGTTCGAGTTTCCACCGAAGCGGTCCTTCCATGTGGAGTAGCTCAGGACTGCGACTTGTTCCTTCTGCTCATCCTCCTGTGCGGTAAAGACACGGCCCATCAGTGGCGCGACTCCGAGAGTGGTAAACACTGAGGGTGTCAAACGCGCGGCATTCACCTGCACCGGATTGCCTGTTCCCGCCAGCTCATAGCCCGTGTAACCAAAACCGCCCAGGCTCTCAAAGGAGTGCGTATTCTGGATGTACGTTCCCACTTCCCGAGCTGTGACCGGCCCCGGGTCATGCTGACCCCAGTCGGTGCCGTTTACATGATCGCCGAGAGTCACCAGCCGGTCCGATCCCGGAAACGGCAGCGGGCGCAGCAGCACGCCATCCACAATCGAAAAGATGGCAGTGGTGGCGCCAATACCAAAGGCCAGCATAAGAACAGCCGTTGCGGTAAAGCCCGGAGATTTGAGCAAACGCCGAAAGATCAGCTTGAGGTCAGACAAGATTGTGGACATGCAGGCTCCCGCAGGCAGGCTGGTTATCGTTGCTATTGCTTTAGAACGCACAAGCGTCATGAAAGTTCCACGGAAAACGCCTTTTTCTGCATAGGTTTACGGCACTGGTTTCCTGTTGCCGGATTTTCGATTTTCCAGTAGACTAGGTAATTGCGAGGGATGCGGCATTCTGTGCTCTCTCATCCCGCATCATCTCTTCGACCTGCGGACCCGGGATCAGTAACGGGGCCGAGGCGATTTTTAAGGATTTCAGGTAAATGGCAAACCACGTTTCATCGCTCAAGCGCGCCCGTCAGACCGAGAAGAAGACCGCGGTGAACCGCGCCAACCGCAGCCGCGTCCGCAGCAGCCTGCGTGCGCTCCGCGAGGCTCTCGCCAAGGGCGAAGTCAAGGCCGCTGCAGAGCAGTACCGCGCCACCGTTTCCGCGCTCGACAAGAGCGTGCAGAAGGGCGTCTTCCACAAGAACACCGTCTCCCGCTACAAGAGCCGCCTTAACGCGCGTCTCAAAGCCCTGGCCACCGCCAAGGCGTAGCTTTCAGGCTTCAAAACAAAACAGCCGGGCTTGCCCCGGCGTTTTTGTTTTGTCCATTTTTCCGCGCTAACTCTGCGTCTTCGCCATATCCGGCCCGAGAAACTCTTCGACGCTCACTCCCGCCATCAGCTCCCCTTCAGGCGCGCGGGCATCCCGTTGCTTTGCGGCTGCCGCTTCCGGCTTCAGGTGTTCCTCGGTAAGTCCCTGCTTCAGCAGCTCAAATGCCTGCTCGGGCGTGTCAACAAACTGAAACAGCTCCAAATCCGCTGGTGAAATCGCCCCTGAATTCACCAGCGCCTCGATATTCAGCACCCGCTTCCAATACTCCGAGCCATACACGAGCACCGTGATCTTCTTAGCCAGCTTGTGGGTCTGCGCGAGCGTCAGGATCTCGAACATCTCGTCCAGAGTTCCAAAGCCCCCCGGAAAGACCACGAGCGCCTTGGCCAGGTACGCAAACCACAGCTTGCGCATGAAGAAGTAGTGGAACTCAAAGTTCAGCGCGGGTGTGATATACGGATTCGGAGCCTGCTCGAACGGCAGCCGGATGTTCAACCCGATCGTTTTGCCGCCCGCTTCGTATGCTCCCCGGTTTGCGGCTTCCATAATCCCAGGACCGCCGCCAGAGGTCACCACAAACCGATTCCGGCGCGAGGAAGTCGTCTTAGCCCAGTTGGTCAGCAGGAACGCCAGCCGACGCGCGTCTTCGTAGTAGCGAGCCATCTCCACAGCTGCGACTGCCCGTTTGCGCTGCAGATCTGTCGCCTTCCCGGAGGCAATCTCCTCCGGACTTGCCGGCTGCTCCGCGCTCGATGCGGTCTTGGCGGCATAGCTGTTTTCCAGCAGCTCCAGTGCGCCTTCGGCCTCTTCCAGCCCCCGGAAGCGCGCCGAGCCGAAAAACACCACCGTGTCCTGAATCCGCTCTCGCCGGAAGCGCGCCAACGGCTCGGAATACTCCGCCATGACACGAATCAGCCGGCCATCTGCGCTGTTCAGAAACGCGGGATTCTCATACGCCAGCGGCGCCCGTTCGAGCGGAGCTGGCCCATTCTTTTTCGCTTGCTCAGCGTCCCCTGCAGTCATCTACCCATCCCTGTGCCGAATCGCATCGCGAAATGCGATCCAAAGATTCAGCAGCCCCAGCCCTGAAATCAGCCCCCGCACCGCCCCATGCGCGGCATAAACCGACAGCGTGGGAAATTGCGCAAACAGTGGATTGTGGTCCCAAAACAGAGGCAGCCACGGCGCAAACGCCACAGCGACGCCGATATACATCCGCAGCAGGACGCGCAAAAACAGCTCCGCGCGCTCCAGCCAGCGCGGAATGCGTTGCTGGTCATGGCCTTGATTGGGATTTTGAGGAGTGCCTGCGGCAACCTTCTGCCTGGCCGGGTCCGCCACAATCGGTCCCATAATCGGAGGAGCCATCGGCTCCGGAGAAATTGTCGTCACTTCAGGCTGTTGAGACATGCGTTCGATGCCCGGACGCGCCGCGAAGGCACACCCGTATTGAAACGGTAACATACGCCTGTATGCCGTCCCGAACCCGTTGCGCCGCTACCCTGCCCGGCGTATCGTATTTCTGTCCGCAATTTCCCGTGGAGGCATGCGATGAAACCAGCCTCGTTCCTGCCCATCATTCTCCTCTGCGCCGCCAGTCTTCACGCACAGAACACGCCGCCCAACCAGAGCGCGAACCAGAGCTTCGGAGTCGCAGGCATGGAAGGTTTAGGCGCTGGCAACAATCCAACCGATCAAAAGCTTTCCGCTGCCGCTCAGAAACTCACAGCGGACCTTGAACATGCAGTCAATCGCTGCCCTATCTCCATGGAAGCCCGCCAGGGCGGCGGCCTGCACATTCTTCGCGCGGATAAGGACGGCCAGGCTACGCAGCCGGCAATGGAGCCATCCCTCACGCTGCGCGGCGCCAACGGCAAACGCATCGCCTCCGCCGCCATCACCGCGCATGGCTATGGAGCACCCAAAGGAACCACTCCGCTCCAAACAAGCACCTCGAATGGCACCCACGATGATCTTGGCGGCAGCCTCGTCGTCAGGCCGGTTAACAAGATGAACCTTACCAATTCACCGGACCAGCGCCCCCGTCTAACCCACGCCCTCACCGTCCGCTTCCAGCCTGATGGAGATAGCGAATTCTCCGCTGACTTCCGCCTTCCCGGCTTTGTTGTTCTTGAGACCATCAGTCTGAACTCCATCACTTACGCCGATGGCTCCATCGAAAACTTCGACGCCTCCATCTGTAAAGCCTCACCCAGCCCCATCATGCTCGTCAGCACAACCAGATAACTCCGCAATCGTTTACATTTGCCCCGCCCGCCATTTAATCTTCGGCCCTATGGCAAATCCACTTCGTCTTGGCTCTCTAGCGTTCTGCGCAGTCGCACTTGTTCTCACCGCAACAGCCTCTGCCCAGTCTGATCCTCTCGCGCCTACTCGCGATACAAAGTCTGCCGCGGAGATTGACCGCGAGTGGCAGCAGTCCGTGGCCAAGTACGACGCGACCCGCGCCAAGATCCTTGCCGAGACCGACCGGGTGGCCAATGAAGGCCCGTATCGCGCTGACTGGGAAACCATGATCGGCAAGTACCAGCAGCCGCAGTGGTACAAGGATGCCAAATTCGGCATCTTCATCCACTGGGGCGTTTATTCCGTTCCGGCTGCGGAGAACGAGTGGTATCCGCGCAATATGTACCAACCTCGCGAAGGCGCATACAAAAACTACCGCGACCACTTTGCCAACGGCGATGAGTCGAAGGGCTACAAGGACCTCATCCCGCTCTTCAAGGCCGAAAAATTTGACGCCAACCAGTGGGCTGAGCTCTTCAAGCAATCCGGCGCGCAGTATGTTATCCCTGTGGCCGAACATCACGACGGTTTTGCCATGTATGACTCCGCGCTCTCGGACTGGACGGTCGTCAAGATGGGTCCCAAGCGCGATACCCTCGGTGAGCTGTCAAAAGCTATTCGCGCACAGGGTCTGCACTTTGGCTTGAGCTATCACCGCGCTGAGCATGACTGGTTCCTCGACGGGGGCCGCGCCATCCGCTCCGATGTGAATGACCCCAAGTATGCCTCACTCTATGGTCCGGCTCATCACCGTCTGGACGGCGGCGACTCCGACTTTATGCAACAGGACTTTACTTATGTCTCGCCCGAATTCGCCCGCGACTGGCTCGCGCGCGCGTCAGAGCTTGTGCAGAAATACCACCCCGAGGTTTTCTACTTTGACTGGTGGGCGGGGCAGCCAGGCTATCGCCGCGAGATGACCACCTTTGCCGCCTTCTACTACAACTACGCCGTTGCCAATCAGTTCGGCGCTGCCATCGACATCAAGATCGACGACCTGCCGTGGAAGGCGGGGACGCGCGACTTTGAGCGTGGTGCGCAGGACAAGATTCAGCCCGCGCATTGGCAGACTGATACCTCTATCTCCAACGCAAGCTGGGGTTATGTGGAGCACGATACCTACAAGACCTCGGAACAGATTGTTCATCAGCTCGTGGATATTGTGAGCAAGAACGGCAACCTGCTGCTTAACATTGGTCCCAGAGCGGACGGCACCATTCCGGATGAGGCTCGCGAACGTCTGCAGGCTATCGGCGCGTGGCTCAAGGTCAATGGTGATGCTATCTACTCCACTACGCCATGGGTCACTTTCGGTGAAGGCCCTACGCAGATCAAGGCCGGGACTTTTACTGATACCGACGCACGGCCATATAC
>Ga0116129_1000467_pt1 | contig 26361 bp, 28 predicted proteins | sample June2015DPH_17_2_FD_89732 | JGI IMG/M metagenome (GOLD analysis project Ga0116129, IMG submission 89732) | Peatland microbial communities from SPRUCE experiment site at the Marcell Experimental Forest, Minnesota, USA - June2015DPH_17_10 | ecosystem: Environmental > Terrestrial > Soil > Wetlands...
GGTCTGCGCCAGCACCGCCGCCTCTCCCTCGATGGAGATATTGAATTTTTCGAACTGTTCGTTCATGAGATAGACGCGATCGTGAATGGTGCTGGCAAAGCTCAAGATTTGCAGAAACCGATCGCGGGGCGTGGCCGGGCGGCCGAGCGCGCGGCGCAGATAGCATCGCGAGTGGCGCCGCGCGCTGGGTCCGAACAAAAAGAAATAGGCGGCGATCCCGTACAGAATGATGCGGCTGGGGCTGCGGCCCAGACGCAACGAGAGAAATGCCATGACCTTCAGCAGCCAAAGGCTGCCGCGTTCGCGATGTCTGACCCATTCCGCCGATTTGGTTTGGTCCGCAAGATTCGCAGCGTTAGGTTTCATGGAGCGTGCCGTGTGCCACCTTGCGGTTCTCGGCCCGAATCGTGAATCGAATCAATCCTGCCTCAGGCGCATCGTGCTCAATGACGAGGTGATCGCCCGGGCGAACCGCGTCGATGAATTTTGCGGAGCCTATGCGCCAGCCTTTCAGGTCGATTCCGCGCGCGAGTTCGACGGCATAGAGCATCTCATCGAGCAGTATGGCACCGGGCAGCACCGGAAATGCCGGAAAGTGGCCCGCAAACGCCGGGTGGTCCGCGGCGATGTGGAGCGCACTTTGCATTTTCATGGCGGATCCGCGTTCCGCATTTGACTCTCGGCAAAGCCCTGCAGCGCCTGCTGCGGCAGCTTGCCGGTGGCGTTGCGAGGCAGCTCCTCGACGAGGAGCAAGGGCCGCGGCAGGAATACCGGGTCGATGCGCTGTCGCAACTGTTCGGTCAGTGCCGCGGCGCTCAATCCCGGCGCGACCACCACGGCGCCCAGGCGCGCCACGCCGGCGGAGCCCGTCGAGTCCTCCCGCAGAAAGAATGCGCCGTCCACCACCCCCGGAATGGCGTTCAACTGAGAATTCAAATAGGCAAAGGAGCTGCGCTTGCCGGCGACGTTGACCAAGTCGGCCGTGCGACCATGCAGCAGAAACTCTTCCGTCCCCGTGATCTCGATGACATCGCACATCGGCGTCAGCTGCTCGATGTGGCCGCCTTGCGCGTAGGCCTGATCATCGACAACGCTCAGGCGAACGCCCGGCCAGAGCCGCCATGCCGCGGTCTCGGCTGTCCGGCGAATGGCGATCTGGCCCGTCTCCGTCGAACCGTAGATCTCCAACAGCGACGTCTGGTATTTCTCTTCAACTTCGCGCGCCAGCTCCCGGCTCAAGGGAGCGGTGGCCGATACCACCAGATCCACCGGCGGGAATTCCACCTCGGAAGTGAGCAGGATGCGCAAGTGGATGGGCGTGGTCACCAATACCCGAGGCTGCGGTAGCTGTTTCACCGCCGCCGCAATGTCGGCGGGATAAAACGGCCGCTCGGCACTGAAGGCATTGCCGCTGAGCAGCGCCAACAGCACGGTAGATTCAAACCCATACATGTGCTGGCCCGGTACGGTGCCGATGAGTGTGTGGCTGCGGCCATCCGACAGTCCCAAGCGCGGCGCGCCGTTCTGAATGCAGCGCGCCAGCAGGCCCCAAGTTTTCTTGTAAGGAACGGGTGTGCCCGTCGAGCCGGAGGTGAACACAATGGCGGCGAGCTGCGTGGTCGGGATGCCGGGGACGCTGAAGGATGTGGTGGCCGGCATGGACCTTTGAAATTCCGCCGGATAATGGACCTGCGGCAATTCGATATCGCAGCGTGGATCGTCCGTCAGGCAGAATGCATCGGGCGCAAAGGCGGCGAGCTGTGCGATGACCTGCGGGGTATGCGTCGAGGGCAACAGGCTCACGCGCTGTGATATCAGGCAGGCCGCGAGCCCCACCGTGAAGTAGTATCGATCGGCACAGATGTTCAGAACGTGCCTGGAATCCGGCAGGTGCTGCGCCAAAGAGGTTGCGTCGGCAAGAAATTCTCCGGCAGTGACCGGCACGCCGCCGCGGTAGGCGATGATGGCCGCCGGGGAGGTATGCGACAGCAGGGCGATGGTTTCCATGAGCCTCAACGCGGATTCGCGAAGTACACGCGCAAGGTTGCGATCAGGCTGCTGGTTTTTACCCGCGGCAGCACGCGGCGACGCACGGCGTATTCCGCCCCGAACATGAGCAAAATCAGCGGCAGCGACAAGAAGTTGACGAAAAGCGACCAGATACGCAAGGGCGCGAAGACGAACAGCAGGCCGGTCATGGCGATATTCAGGAGAAAGAAAACCACCCACGCGATGGTGACCTGCCGGGTGTAGCGCAGCTCGAGCGCCGATAGCGGCCCGTGAACCTTGTCGGCGAGCTGCGTGCAGAGCGGCACCCGGTCTTTGAGCAGAGAGCGTCCGAAGCCAAAGGCCATGATGGCGTAGAAGCCGCACTGCTGAATCAGGTACACGATGGAAAAATTCCGGGTGAACAGCGGCCAATCATGATGCACCAGAAATGCCGCGAACGCGGCGGCCAGAACCGCCGGGAGCGGGCCGCTCCAGCGCCAGATTAAAACGAAGCCGATCGTGAGCAGGGGCGCAAGCGCGAGCGCCGCCCCTAAATCGTGAGCCTCCGGGTTCGAATTGCTGTAGTGCGACAGTCCGGCGTAAGCGATGAAGAACACGGCGACTGCAGCAAGCTGCAGTCTACGTCCCGAGGCCATGGCTACTTGGTTCTCTGCGCCGCAATGTACTCTGCTAGATGCCTCAACGAACGGAAGATTTGCTGATTTTCTTGGCTGTCGGCCCGCAAGTGAATGCCGTACTGCTTGGAGACGATCAGTGCCACCTCCAATATGTCAATTGAATCCAATCCGAGGCCTTCGCCATACAGGGGGCCGTCGGGATCGATATCCTGAGGCTGCACCTCGAGGTTCAGGGCTTGCACGAACAGCGCGGCAAGTTCCCGCTGCAGACCGACATCGGTCAGCGGCGCCGGCTGTTGCATGAGCGACGCTTTGTCGGACATAGGCTAGGCTTTCTATTGGATTTCTAAGTACCGGCATTATATAGGTGCCGGGCGGAGCGGCAACCCCGCTCCTTAAGCACTTGACAGCCGCTACGCCTTGCGCAGGCGTCTTGCCGCCAACAGCGGCAAACGCAGGATGAATCCGAAGAACAGCCGGAAATGCATCCAGGTGAGCAGCGCATTGTCGCGCCAATAGTTGAAATGCGACACGCCGCCCTCCTCCGGCTTGAAGTAGCGCACCTGGGCCGGGAGGTTGATGGGGATCACGCCCCGCCAGCACAAACGGACTACCGCCTCGACGTCGAAATCGAAGCGCCGCATCCAGAGCTGGCGGCGCATGACGCTGATCAGCGGATCGATCGGATAGACGCGGAAGCCGAAAAGCGAGTCGTCGATTCCGGCCCACAAGGTTTCGAGATTGGCCCACCAGTTCGATATCTTGCGGCCCTTGACGCGCAACCCCGGCGCGCTATCGTCGAAAACCGGCTTACCTAAGACCATGGCCGCCGGCGATGAGATCGAGATCTGCATGAAGGGCGCGATACTGTCGGCGGGATGCTGCCCATCCGAGTCCATCGTCAGCACGTGAGTAAAGCCCAAAGTCCGCGCCTCACGCATGCCGAACAGCACGGCGGCGCCCTTGCCGCTGTTCTTGGGCAACACCGACACGCGAAGATTCGGGTCCGTGGCGGCCATGGCCGACAGGCGGTGTTCGGAATGATCGGTGCTGCCGTCGACGATCACCCAGACGGGAGCCCAGTGCTCGAGCGCCGCGCGCACGGTGGAATCCACCTTCGGGCCCGGGTTGTAGCTCGGAATGAGCACGAGGTGAGTGCTCGACGGCGTCACGGTGCGCGTTTCAGCCAGCGGTTCTGCAGCGCGGTTTCGAGCGCATGACGGTAGTAGCCGTCCAGCTCTTCCGTAAAGGCGCCGACATCCGTCGGCGGATCAAAGCGCCGGCCGAGGCGGACGCGGTAAGTAATGGGCAAGGTGGGCCGCTTGAACAACGGCCAGCCTTTGCTCAAAAAAGCTGAATCGGTCTCGATCAGCAGCGTTTGCACGGGGACCTTGGCATGTTTCGCGATCAGTCCGACGCTGCCGGCCAGCGGGTTGATCGGCGCCCGCGTCGTGCGCGTGCCCTCGGGAAATAGCAACAGCACACCGCCTGCCTGCAGATGCGCCACGGATTCTTTGACCATGTGCCGAGACGAGTCGTTTCTCACGTAGCGCGCGAGGCGCGAACCCGAACCCAAGAACACATTTTTCATGAGTTCCGATTTCATCACGCAAACCAGATTCGGATGCCGGGTCAAAATCAACAGCGCATCGATCAGGGCGGGATGATTCGGTGCCAGGATCAGCGGCGGTCCGCCCCGCAAGGTGTCGATGGCCCGCAAATCCAAACGGTAAGTGCCGGTTACGGCCAACGACCAGGAATAGAGGCGAAAGCCCGCCATGATGCCGAACCGGCCCACGACCGTACCGGCGCGTGTCGGTAGGATAAAATAGAGGGGTATGGCAAATACCGACCAGGTCAGGCAAATGAGACCCAAAAGGGACAGGGAACTATAGAGCGCGAAATATTCGTAGATGACTTTCAGAAATCGCGGCATCGTCGGTCAGTCCGGCACTTCCACGAGCTGTGTTGATTTTCGGATCATCCAGGCGAAACCAAATCCCCCCGTCCAATAGCTTTTGCTCTGAACCAGGGGGCTGTCAACAAATGCAGCGCCGGCCAGGGTGTCATAGCGCATGTAGGCGCCCACCCAAAACTTCGGATACCGCTTGGAGATGGCCGCCAGGGTCTGGGTTCCGGCGTAACCGCCCGCGGCCTGGAATTCCGGCCGCGAGGGGGTCGCGAATTGAGGGGCGACCGAATAAAAATAGGCGTGGTAGCGCTGATCCGCGAACAGCGGGCCTGCCAGCAGCCCGAGATTCCAGCCGGGAAGCCCGAAAGGGTCCTTGAGGTCGAGGTTGAATCTGGGGCTGAAAGTCCATCCGATGATGCGCGGCGAGGATTCGACCGTCGCCGCGGCGCGCAGCGGCATGCGCAGGTCTAATTTTACCCTGCGGTTTTCGCTGCGAAACAGATGGAAGTCGAATGAGGGGCCCAATTCCACTGTGGACTTCAGGTCCGGCATGCCGCTGCGTTCGCGATCGTTGCGCACCGGCGTCGTCAAGTTGAAACTCAAGTTGACTTCCAGCCAATCTTGATTGAACAGCGTGCCGCGCACGCCGTCCCGATCCGCCTTGAGGAATTTGCCGTTGTAAACTACATAGGGAATCGGGAGGGGATAGGCGTGGGTGGTATTCGACCCTCGATAGTCCTCAAAGGCGACCGCGCCCGCGCCAAGCCCGAATTCCCACAACGGTACTTCATTTGCCTGCGCCGGAAATGCCCAGCAGGCAGTCACCAGCAGCGCCGCGCCGAGGGGCGGAGATCGACCGATGGTCGCACGCCGATGCGCAACCCTGTTCATGTCGACCTCGGGCATACAATTCGCTTGAGTTGGGGTCCGATCGAGTGAACCCGGGCGACCGCATCCTAGTCTAAGATACTAAACCATGCATATCTTGATTGTCGAAGATGACGAGGTTGCTCGCGATTACCTGGCCAAGGCGCTGCGGGAAGCCGGACATACGGTGGATGTTGCCGGCAATGGTCTGGAGGGCCTGCAGATGGCCTCATCCGTCGCCGTGGACCTGGCGATCGTCGATCGAATGCTGCCGAAGCTGGACGGACTCGCGCTGGTGCAATCGCTGCGCGCCACGGGCCGCAAGATGCCGGTCCTCATTTTGAGCGCGCTCGGCGATGTGGACGACAGGATTACCGGATTGCGCGCCGGCGGCGATGATTATTTGACCAAGCCCTATCACATGTCTGAACTGCTCGCGCGCATCGATGCGCTGGCTCGCCGCGGCGACGCGGGCAACGCGGAGCCGAGCACGAAACTGAAATTGGCGGATTTGGAACTCGACCGCATGACTCGCCGGGTCATGCGCAATGGAAAGAAAATAGAGCTGACAGCCCGCGAGTTCCAATTGCTGGAGTTCATGATGCGCCATAGCGGGCAGGTCGTGACCCGCACCATGCTGCTCGAGGGCGTGTGGGACTATCATTTCGACCCGCAAACCAATGTGATCGACGTGCATATCAGCCGCTTGCGCCAGGCGATCGACAAGGATTTCGACAAGCCTCTGCTGCACACGGTGCGCGGCGCGGGATATAGCCTCCGCGAAGACGAATAGCCTTCAGTCTTGGGAGCAAAATGGGACCCGATCAGCGCTTTCTCGGTGTTCTCGATACCTCCCCGTTCCGTATCGCCATCGTCTATTCGATCGTATTTGCCATCGGTGCCGCCGCACTCATCTATGCCGTCGACTTTGCCGTCTCGCGCGTCGTCGACGGCAGTACCGACAATTTGATCGAGGCGGAAGTGCAGGGGCTGCGCGAGCAAGTGCTGGTGCTTTCGCGTAACGACTTCATCGAACTGATCGAACAGCGCTCGCAGGACCAGGACGTGCGCGGCGCGGTGTACCTGATGGTCGATCCCCAACTGCGGCCCGTTGCGGGAAATGTGCCGGCGTGGCCGAAAGTGGACGCGAACGCGGGCAAGTGGTTTCTGTTCAAGGTGTCCGTGCCGTTCGGCGACGAAACCCGCGAGCACGAGATGCGCGCGCAGCGCTTCCCGCTGCCCGGCGGCTACCGCATGCTGGTGGGGCATGATGTGCAGGAGAGGCAGGACGTCAAAAACCTCATGATGCGCGGTCTGATCACGGCAGTCGTGCTCACATTGCTGCTGGGGCTGGGCGGCGGCTTCTGGATGGGGCGGCGCATCCTGGCGCAAGCCGGGGCGATTTCCGCGGTAGCCACGCAAATCATGCGCGGCGATCTATCGCAGCGCCTGCCCGTGCGCGATGCCGACGACGAAATCAACACGCTGGCGCGCGAGATCAACACCATGCTCGATAAGATCGAGCAGCTGACCTTGGGCATGCGGACCGTTCTTGACAGTGCCGCACACGATTTGCGCACGCCGCTGAATCGGCTGCAGGCAACGGCCGAGGGTGCGATGAGCTCGCTGGTTCCGGGCTCGGTCGAGCGGCGCGTGCTCGAAAGAGTGACCACCGAGGTCGATCAAATGCGCAGCACCCTGGATGCGCTGTTGCGGATTGCGCTGGCGGAAACCGGCACGGTGGCGCGGGAGCCGGTGGACTTGTCGGAATTGGTGGCCAGCGTGGTGGAACTGTATGCGCCGGTGAGCGAGGAGCGCGGGATCGTGCTCGAGAGTTCGGTGGCGCCCGGCGCGCAGGTGCTGGGGAACCGGCAGTTGCTGGCGCAGGCGCTCGCGAATCTGCTCGATAACGCCATCAAATTTACCCCTGACGGCGGCCACATCCGGGTGGTGCTGGACGGATCGGGCAGCGCACCGGAGGTCATCGTGGAAGATAACGGACCGGGTATTCCGGCGGATAAGCGCGAGATCGTGCTCGGCCGGCGGGTGCGTCTCGATGAGGCACGGAAATTTCCGGGGTCCGGTTTGGGCCTGTCGCTGGTCGCGGCGGTGACCAAGTTGCATGGCGCGCACCTGGTGCTCGATGATGCGCGACCGGGGCTGAAGGTCTCGTTGAAGTTTTGACGCTCGCAAACCCTATCGAGGAGTGTGTATGTTGAAGTTTTCGGCCTGCGTGATGGGCATCGCCGGCTTGGCCGCCTGCGCCGGCCATCAGTCCCCGTCCACGAAGGCCTCGGCGCCGCAACCGGCGCTACGCTCCGGGATCGATCTCCAGTACGTGGACGGTTCCGTTCGTGCTCAAGACGATGCATACCAGTACTTGAACGGCCAGTGGCTGCGCAGCTATCAGTTGCCCCCGGACAAGGGTGCGGTGGGGTCATTCACCGCCATCGAGGATGCGACCGAAGAGCAGTTGCGCAGCATCGTCGAGGGCCTCGATCAAACGGCGTCGGGCGATGCGGACCCGGACGCGAAGAAACTCGCGGATCTGTACGCGAGTTTCATGAACGAAGAACAAATCGAGGGGTTGGGATTGAAGCCCCTGCAAGCGGAATTCGCGTCCATCGATGCCGTCAAGGACATGAACGGCATCTCAGCGCTGATTGCGCACATGAACGCCATCGGCGCCGGCGCGCCCTATGGCCTAGGGATCAATCTGGATGCGAGAAACTCCACCCAATACGCCGTCACTCTGTTTCAGAGCGGATTGGGTTTGCCGGACCGCGACTATTACTTGAAGGACGACGCCAAGCTCAAGGACGCGCGCACCAGCTATCGGGCGCATATCGAGAAAATGCTGAACATGGCAGGGGAAGCGAAGGCCGCGGCGGGTGCGGAAGCGATCTTGAACCTGGAAACATCGCTGGCCAAAATTCAATGGACACGGGTGGAAGAACGGGACCCCATCAAGACTTATAACAAGACGGCCATTTCCGAGCTATCGGCGTTGATGCCGGGATATGACTGGCCTCGCTATGTGCGCAGCGCCGGCTTCGAAGGCAAGGTCGACGCGGTGATCGTGACCGAACCGAGCTATTTCAAGGCCCTCGCCAAGGTGATGGCGGGCACCCCGCTGCCGGTATGGAAGACGTATTTCAAGTGGCGGGTGCTGTCCGCGTCGGCGCCGTATCTTTCCAGGGCCTTTGTCGATGAGCGCTTCGCCTTCACGGGCGGGGTATTGCGCGGGGTTCCGCAAAACCAGCTGCGCTGGAAGCGCGGCGTGGCGCTGCTCGACGGCAGCCTCGGCGAGGCGTTGGGCAAGCTATATGTCGCGAAATATTTTCCGCCGCAAAACAAGGCACGCATGCAGTTGCTGGTCCAGAATTTGCTCGAAGCGTACCGGCGGGACATCGATACCCTGGATTGGATGAGCGCCGAGACCAAAGTGGGCGCCCAAGCCAAGCTTGCGAAAATGTCGCCGAAGATCGGCTATCCGGACCACTGGCGCGACTATAGTGCACTTAAAATTTCGCGCGACGACTTGCACGGCAACGTGGTCCGCGCCACTGAATTCGAATACCGGCGCAATCTTGCCAAGCTGGGCAAGCCGGTCGATCGCGGTGAATGGCGCATGCGGCCGCAAACCGTCAATGCGTCCTACAACGCGACCAGCAATGAAATCACCTTTCCGGCCGGGATCCTGCAGCCGCCGTTTTTCGATGCAACGGCCGACGATGCGGCGAACTACGGCGGTATCGGTGCGGTCATCGGTCACGAAATGAGTCATGGATTTGACGACCGGGGCAGTCAATTCGACGCGGACGGCAATCTGCATGACTGGTTCACCAAGGCCGATCACGACAAATTCGCCGAAAAGACCAAGGCGCTCATCGCGCAGTACAACGCTTACGAGCCGGTGCCCGATTACCACGTCAATGGGGCGCTGACGCTGGGCGAGAATATCGGCGACAATTCCGGGCTGGCCATCGCCTATAAGGCGTATCGCATATCGCTGGCGGGGCACGAAGCGCCGGTCATCGATGGATTTAGCGGCGATCAGCGCCTGTATCTGGGGTGGGTGCAGGTCTGGCGCGGCAAGGTGCGCGAGGCCGAGGCGATTCAGCGCATCAAGACCGATCCGCACTCGCCGCCGGCGGTGCGCGGCACGGCGCCTTTGAGAAACCAGGCAGGATTCTATGCAGCCTTCGGCCTGAAGCCCGGCGACAAGATGTATTTGCCGCCGGAGCAGCGAGTGAATATTTGGTAAGCGTCAAATTATCGGCGGCCATGGACTTGCCCTTGAGCCCCTCCCTGGAAGCGCAAGTACTTGAATAGCCTAAGAAACATGAGCTAACATTTTTCTGGCATAGAACTTGCTCGATTCCCTTGCGGCATGTGCCCGCGACTGGAATCGAACCATGGCCGACGAAGCTGACGAGACTCCTCCCCCACCGCCGCCGACAAAATCGGGCGGGATGATGGCTAAGCTGGCGAACGGGTTGGGCATTTTCGCCCTGACCTTAGGTGCAGTCGTAGTCGGCGGTTTCATCAATGCCAAGCTGCATCCGCTGCCGGATCTGAAGCTCGACAAGGACGGCAAGATCACGGCCATCGTGCCCGTGGCCGCCGTTGCCAAAGAGGCCGAAGGACACGCCGGCAAGCCATCCCTGTACTACGCCATCGACCCGCCGCTGGTCGTGAACTTCGAGGACGGCTCCGCGGTGCGCTTTCTGCAAATCACCATGGAAATCATGGCCCATGATGAAAAAGCCATCGAGAGCGTGCAAAAAAATATTCCCTTGATCCGCAACAATCTGCTGTTGCTGATGAGCAATCGCAATTATCAGTCGATGATGTCGCGCGAGGGGAAGGAGAAGTTTCGCGATGAGGCGCTCGCAGAAGTTCGCGCCGTGCAGAAGAAGGAAGGCGGTCCCGACGTGGACGACGTGCTGTTCACCAGTTTCGTGGTGCAGTGATGGACCAAGCTCAGGCGCGCATTTCCGATGAAGAGGTGCAGGCGCTGCTCGAAAAGAGCGGCAAGGAAAGCCCCAATGCCGTTCGGCCCTACGACTTCGCGGCGCAGCGCATCAGCCGAACTCAGCTGCCGCTGCTGGAAATCATCTACAAGAATTTTGCGGACCGAGCGGGAGCTTCCCTATCCGGATTGCTGGGCCGGGATGCCGTCATGCACTTCGAGTCCTTGGAATCGGTGAAAAGCGCGGATTTGCAGGCTTCGTTGCCGGTGCCGGCGAGTTGCGCGGTGGTGCGCCTCAAGCCTTTGCCCGGCTTTGCCTATGTGAGCGTGGAGCCTGCGCTGCTCCTGACATTGCTGGACGGCTTCTTCGGCGGCACGGGGCGCGCAAATGCGGATCCGCAGGCGGCGATCGCCCCGGCGGCGCAACGATTCCTCGCGCTCATGCTGAAAAGTTTTACGGCGGACCTGACGACGGCCTGGGCGCCGGCGTCGCCGATCGAATTGGAGCTCGTGAAGCAAGAAACCAATCCTCGGCTGGTGCAGCTGGGCGGTCCGCTCGAATCGGTGGTCGTGGTCAGATTCAACGTGGAATTCGCCGCGCGCAGCGGCCGCATCGACTGGCTGCTGCCCGACGCCTTGCTCGCTCCGATCCGCGACGCGCTCGCCGGGGACGGTGGGGCAGCGCCGGTGCGCAAACAGGAAGCCTGGGCGCCGGCTCTGACGACGGCATTGCAAGAGGCGCAAGTGGATACCCGCGCAGTTCTTGCGCAAGCGCAAATCAGCCTGCGTGAGCTGGTGCGCTTGTCCCCCGGCGACATCATTCCCATCGAGGCGCCGCAGCAGGTCACCTTGTTGGCCGGCAATGTACCGCTGTATCGCGGACGCTTCGGCATCTCGCAAGGGCGCAACGCCCTCAAAATTCTTCCAGGAGCCCTCGTATGAGCCCGCCCGACCCGAAGAGCGCCGTTGCGCGCGCGCAATTCAACGACTTGGGTCCCAACGCCGCCGGCGCCGGAGGACAGGAAATGAATCTGAACCTCATCCTCGATGTGGCCGTGACACTGGCCCTCGAAGTCGGACGCGCGAAGATGTCGGTGCGTGACTTGCTGCAACTGGCGCCCGGCGCCGTCGTCGAGCTCGATCGAATGGCCGGGGAGCCGCTCGATGTCTTGGTCAATGGGGTCAGGATTGCCCGCGGCGAAGTGGTGGTGGTGAACGAAAAATTCGGCATCAGGCTCACCGATGTGGTGAGCGAAACGGAAAGGATGGAGCACGCCAAATGACGGCGATGGCGACATCTGCCTCGCCGCTGTCGGTCGGCAGCCTGACGCAGCTTACCTTGAGCCTCATCGCCATCGTGGCGCTGATTTTTGCGCTCGGCTGGGTACTGAAGCGATTCAAGCTCACTGCTCCGCGCGGCTCTTTGGACAGCGAAGTCCTCGATCAGCTGGCCTTGGGCCCGCGCGAGCGCATCGTGTTGCTGCGCATCGGCGACGCGCAGGTGCTGGTGGGCGTCGGCGCAAGCGGCATCGTCCCCTTGACCCCGTTGAGCACGCCCGTCGCCCTGAAAGCCGCCGTCCCCTCGCCGCCATTCGCCGAGCGCTTGCGGGACATGATGAAGCGTCCCGGCGGTCCGCTGTGACCTGTAAGCCCTGGCCACTCCATCGCCGATGGTTTACCGTCGCGGCGATCTGTTTCATGCCGCTCGCGTTGGCGCCGTTCGCGGCAAGCGCGCAAGCGGCGCTGCCCGCCGTGGCGCTCAAGACGGCGGCGGATGGCGTCCAGACTTACTCGCTCACGCTGCAGATATTGATATTGATGACGCTGTTGACGTTGTTGCCGGCCATTCTGCTGGCGATGACGGCATTCACCCGGATCATCATCGTGCTGTCGATTCTGCGCCAAGCCTTAGGTATGGCGACCACTCCTTCGAACCAGGTGTTGACCGGGCTGGCGCTGTTTCTCACTTTCTTCGTGATGGGCTCGACGCTCGAGCAGTCATATGCCTCCGGCATCAAGCCGTACCTGGACGGCCAGCTCGCGGGGGAGATCGCCGTCGATCGCACGGTGGCGCCGCTGAAAAAATTCATGCTGGCGCAGACCCGCGAAAATGATCTGCAGCTGTTCTCCAAGCTTTCCGGCAAGGCGCAGTTCGCGAGCGCCGATGACGTGCCGCTTTCCGTCTTGGTGCCGACGTTCATCACCAGCGAGCTGAAAACCGCATTTCAGATCGGCTTCATGGTGTTCATCCCCTTTTTGGTGATCGATCTGGTGGTGGCGAGCGTGCTGATGTCGATGGGTATGATGATGCTGTCGCCGGTCTTGGTTTCCTTGCCTTTCAAGATCATGTTGTTCGTGGTCGTCGACGGCTGGACTTTGCTCATCGGTACCCTGGCGTCGAGTTTCCATCAATGACGCCCGAGAATGTCATGGATCTGGCGCACAAGACGCTGCTGGTCACCTCGATGGTTTGCGCGCCCCTGCTGCTCGTCGCGCTGATCACAGGATTGGTGATCGGCATGCTGCAGGCGGCCACGCAAATCAATGAATCCACCTTGAGCTTCATTCCGAAGCTGCTGATGCTGGTGTTGACCTTGTTCGTCACCGGCCCCTGGATTCTGCGCATGTTGATCGACTTCACCCATGATTTGTACGCCGGCATCCCGGCGATGATCGGCTGACCCCATGCAACCCTTGACGCTGAATGCCGCCGATGTGTCCATGTGGGTGAGCCGAATGTGGTGGCCTGCATTGCGCATCAGCGGCTTCGTGCTCACGGCACCCGCGGCCAGCGAGGCGACGGTGCCCGGACAGGTGAAGATCGTGCTGATCCTGGCACTCGCGTTCTTGCTGGCCCCGCTCGTCGAGGTTCCCCTGAGCCTGTCGATCTTTTCGGCGGCCGGGGTCGTTGCGGCTGTGCTGGAACTGCTCATCGGAATATCGATCGGCATGGTCGTGCAGCTGGTATTCGAAGCGCTGATGTTCGCCGGCCAAAGCATTTCGCTGACCATGGGCTTGGGATTTGCGACGCTGGTCGATCCGCAGCACGGCGCGCAGGTGCCGGTGCTCGGTCAGATGTTCATGATGTTCGGCACGCTGACGTACCTGTCGATCAACGGGCACCTGATGCTGCTCGCCGCCTTGGCCGAGAGTTTTCACACGCTGCCCATCGGCGCGGCGCATGTCAATGAGGGTTTCCTCATGGCCGTGGTGCTGTGGGGTGCCCGCGTTTTCGACACCGGACTGCTGATCGCGCTGCCGGCCGTCATTGCCCTGGTGATCGTCAATTTGGCCTTGGGCGTGGTGACTCGCGCCGCGCCGCAGCTCAATCTTTTCGGCATCGGCTTCACCATCACCTTGATGTGCGGCTTCCTCGTACTTCTGGTGGGACTCGGCGGCATCATGTCGGGCATCTCCACTCTCATCCACAGCGCACTGGCGGCAGTTTCGGAACTGGTCGGCGCGCGGTCCCCAGGAGTGCCCTGATGGCCGAATCTGAGATGGGTGGCGAACGCACCGAAGAACCTTCGCAACGACGCCTGCAGGAGGCGCGCGAGCGCGGCCAGGTACCGCGCTCGCGGGAACTCACCAATTTCGCCTCGATGATCGGCGGCAGCGCGGCCGTTGTTGCGGTCGGTGGGACGCTGGCAGGACATTTGTCGCAGATCATGCGCCACGCGCTGTCGATCGACGAGGAATCTCTGCGCACCACGGATTCGATGAGCGCCTTGCTCGGCGATGCCGCCATCAGCGCCGTGACCGCCATCCTGCCGATTTTCGGCACCCTCATCTGCATGGTGCTGCTGGCCTCGGTCGTGCTGGGCGGCTGGAATTTCAGCACCCAGGCGCTGGTACCGGACTTTTCGCGCATGAGTCCCTTGGCGGGCTTAGAACGCCTGTTCGGCCTTCGTGGGGTCTCTGAACTGGCCAAGGCGCTGCTCAAGTGCTTCGTGGTAGGCGCCGTTTGCGCGGGGATCGTTTCCTGGATTTTCGGCGACGTGCTCGCACTCGCGAGATTGACGCCGCGGGACGCGATTTCCCGGGGCGCGGGGCTGGTGAGCTGGGCATTCGTCTGGCTGTGTGCGTCGCTTGCCTTGGTGGCGGCCGTGGATGTGCCGCTGCAGATGTTTCAGTTCAAACGCTCTTTACGCATGACGCGCCAGGAACTGCGCGACGAGTCCAAGGAGATGGACGGCCGCCCCGAAACCAAGCAGCGCATCCGCCAGATGCAACAGACGCTGGCGCGGCGCCGCATGATGCACAAGGTGCCGAGCGCCGATGTGCTGATCGTCAATCCGACGCACTTTGCGGTGGCGCTGAAGTACGATGCGAAGAAAATGCGGGCGCCGGTGGTGGTCGCGAAGGGCGTCGATTTGGTGGCGGCGAACATTCGGCGCATCGCGGAGGAACATCGGGTGCCGGTGTTCGAATCGGCGAAGCTGGCGCGCGCTCTGTATCGCTCCACCGACTTGAACAAGGAAATCCCCAGCGGCCTGTACGTGGCAGTAGCGCAAATCCTGTCGTACATCTTGAGAGTCCGTACCTTGAATCCCACGATCGCGGCACGCGTCGTGCGCCCCGACCCCAAGGTCGGCGATGAGTACTTAGACGCATGAGTGCGCGCACCACGGCGATGAGCTTCGGCGAATTTGCCCGCAACGGCCTAGGGGTGCCCGTGCTGGTCATGGCGGTGCTCGCCATGATGGTGTTGCCGCTGCCGGCATTTCTCTTGGATGTGTTCTTCACATTCAATATTTCCCTGTCGCTGATGATTTTGCTGGCTGTGATTTACGTGCGGCGCGCACTCGAATTCGCAGCCTTTCCGACCGTGCTGCTGGGCGCGACGCTGCTGCGCCTCGGCCTGAACGTCGCCTCCACGCGCATCGTGCTCATCAACGGACACACAGGCGGCCAGGCGGCCGGGCATGTCATTGCCGCGTTCGGCCATTTCGTGGTCGGCGGCAACTATGCGGTGGGCATGGTGGTGTTCACGGTGCTCGTGATCATCAACTTCGTCGTGATCACCAAGGGCGCAGGACGCATCTCGGAGGTCAGCGCGCGCTTCACGTTGGACGCCATGCCGGGCCGGCAAATGGCGATCGACGCCGATTTGAACGCCGGCATCATCACGCAGGCTGACGCCATCATTCGCCGGCAGGAAGTCCGCGAGGAGGGCGATTTCTACGGTGCCATGGACGGTGCCAGCAAATTCGTCCGCGGCGATGCCGTCGCCGGCATTCTGATCGTGTTCATCAACCTGTTCGGCGGCACGATCATCGGCGCGGCCCAGCATGGCATGTCGCTCGCCGACGCGGGCCGCACCTATGCGCTGCTCACGATCGGCGATGGTCTGGTGGCGCAGATACCGGCGCTGTTGCTGTCGGTGGCAGTGGCCATACTGGTCACGCGCGTCTCGCGTCCGCACGACATGAGCCAGCAGATCATGTCGCAGGTGCTGGGCCAGCCGCGGGCGCTGGGCGTCACCGGCGGCATTCTCGGGCTGCTCGGCATCATTCCGGGAATGCCGAACTTTGTGTTCCTGTCCATGGCGGCCTTGTGTGCCGTGGGCGCCTATGTTTTGAGCAAGCGCCGCTCCGCCGCCAAGGTGATCGCAGTTGCGCCGGCGGCCGCAAAAGCGATTCCGTCGGAGCAGAAAGAATTGTCCTGGGATGATGTCGAGGCGGTGGATCTCATCGGTCTGGAGGTCGGCTATCGCTTGATCCCGTTGGTCGACCGCAATCAGGGCGGAGAGCTCATGGGTCGCATCAAGGGCGTGCGCAAGAAATTGTCGGAGGATCTCGGGTTCCTCGTTCAGGCGGTGCATATTCGCGACAACTTGGAGCTCGGCCCCAACTCCTATCGCATCACCATTCTCGGCGCACCGGTGGGTGAATCGGAGGTCTTTCCCGATCGAGAGCTGGCCATCAATCCGGGGCAGGTCGTAGGCACGATGCCGGGGTCTGCCACCAAGGACCCTGCCTTCGGCCTGGAGGCGATCTGGATCGACAAGTCGCGGCGCGAACAGGCGCAGGCTCAGGGCTACACGGTCGTCGACGCCAGCAGCGTCATCGCGACCCATTTGAGTCACCTACTGCAGTCGCACGCGCATGAACTGTTGGGCCATGAGGAAGTGCAGCAGCTGCTGACCCGCTTGGGAAAAGCCGCGCCAAAACTCATCGAGGACCTGGTGCCCAAACTGTTGCCGATGAGCGTGGTCGTCAAGGTGCTGCAGTATCTGCTGTTGGAACGGGTGCCGATCCGCAACCTGCGCACCATCTGCGAGACGTTGGCGGAACTCGCGACCAAGACTCAAGACCCGGTGGTGCTGGTGGCGGCCGTGCGCGTGGCCCTCGGCCGCACCATCGTGCAGAACATCGGCGGGCTGCGCGAGGAGCTACCGGTCATCACGCTCGATCCTGCGCTCGAGCAGGTGCTGCAAGATTCGATGACCGGCGGCGATACATCGCCCGGATTCGAGCCCGGTCTCGCCGAAAGAATTCAGCAGTCGCTCGGCGACAGCGCACGCCGTCAGGACGCTGCGGGTGAGCCGGCGGTGCTTTTGGTCACGCCGAAGATTCGTCCTTGGATCGCGCGGCTGATGCGCCACGCCACGCCCTCGCTGGCGGTACTGGCCTACAACGAGATTCCGGAAAACCGCCGCATCCGCGTCATCGCCGCGGTGGGCCGCTGATGAGTTGCCTTGATTCAACGGAGTTGACATGAAGATAAAACGATACACGGCGCCCAGCATGCGCGCGGCTCTTGCCCAAGTGCGGGCGGAGCAGGGACCGGACGCGGTCATCCTCTCGAGCCGCCGCGGCGATGAGGGCATCGAGGTCATTGCCGCCGTGGACTACGACGAGGCCTTGTTCGTCGATGCCAATCGGCAGCGGCCGGCGCCCATCATGGTTCCATCCGTGACAGATTCGGTCATGCCCGCGTTGACCGTGGCACCGCCGGCGCCGGCGGTACAGGCTGCCGCCAAGGCGCCGATGCCGCCCAAAGCGCCGCCGGCCGCGCGCGGACACGCCGCGGCACCGGGACACGCAGCAGCGCCAGACCCCGCCGCCGCGCCGAGCCCCGTGGCAGTGCCGCGACCGGCTGCGGCACCGGCCGTATCGGGCCGCCTGGTGCCGCGAGCCGCGGTCGTTGCGGACGCCGGTTACGGCGCCATGCAACGCGAACTGCAGGATCTGCGGCGATTGCTCGAGACCGGCTTGGCCGGCATGACCTGGAGCGACAAGCGCCTGCGCGAGCCCTTGCAGGCGCGCGTGTTCGAAGAGCTCTCGGCGATGGATATCGCGCCGGACGTGGCCATGGCGCTGGCGGCGCTCACGCCGCGCCGCACGAGCCTGGAAGATCCCTCGCACATTCCGCTGGCATTGCTGGTCAAGCACCTGCCCGTGGTCAACGACATGACTTGCATCAGCGGCGGCATCACTGCCGTGGTCGGCCCCACCGGGGCCGGCAAAACCACGACGATCGCCAAGCTGGCCGCACGCTGGAGCATGCAGCATGGCAGCCAGGATTTGGCTCTGGTGAGCACCGATGGCTATCGAATCGGCGCGCGCGAGCAGCTGAATACCTATGCGCGCATGCTGGGCGCGCCCATGCACGTCGCCAACAGCGGCAAGGAATTGGCCGGCGTGCTGGAGCGGCTGAAGTCCAAGAAACTGATTTTGATCGACACCGCCGGCATGGGGGCGCGGGACGTCCGGCTCACCGAGCAGCTGGCGGCGCTCAAACTCGGTGCGGCGCGTGCGCGTGTGCTGTTGGCGCTGCCGGCGCAGGGTGAAGGCCACGCGCTCGATGAAATCGTTCGTGCCTTTGCGCGGGCCAATCCCGCGGCCTGCGTGTTCACCAAGGTGGACGAAGCCGCGAGCCTCGGTGCGGCAATCTCCGTGGCCTTGCGCCACAAATTGAAAGTCGCCTACGTTTGCAACGGCCAGCGGGTCCCGGAGGACCTGCACGCGGCACATCTGAAGCGCGTATGGCTGATTCGAGCGGCCTTGCGCCTCAAGGAGCGCAAGCCGCCGACTCGAGACGAAGCGTCACTGGCGCGTGCCTTCGGTGGAGCGGCTGGACATGCGTGATATCAGACTCTCGCCTGATCGAGCCGCAGCCCTGGCGGAACTGAACTCATCGCGTCCCGTCAAGGTCATCGCGGTGACGGGGGGCAAAGGAGGCGTGGGCAAGACCACGGTCTCGGCCAACCTGGCGGTATCGATCGCCGCGCAAGGCCGCGATGTCATGCTGGTGGACGCCGACTTGGGGCTGGCAAATGTCGATGTCGTGCTCGGTCTGCACACCCGCTTCCATCTGGGTCACGTCATCCAGGGCGAATGCTCGCTGGAAGACGCGATCGTCACCGGCCCGCATGGGCTGCAAATCGTACCGGCGGCATCGGGCATCAAACGCATGGCCACGCTTTCACCGGCTGAGCACGCCGGGATCATCCGCGCGTTCAGCGATCTGTATCACCAGATCGAAGTGCTGGTGGTGGATACCGCGGCAGGGCTGCACGACAGCGTCATGACCTTCAGCCAGGCGGCCCACCACGTCCTCGTGGTGGTCTGCGACGAACCTGCTTCGATCACCGACGCCTACGCCCTCATCAAGGTATTGAGCCGCGAGCACGGCGTGCAGCGCTTCCAGATTTTGGCGAATCAGACCCGCCGTTCCGGCGAGGGGCCCGATCTGTTCCAGAAAATACAGCGAGTTTGTGACCGGTTTCTCAATGTGACGCTGGAATTCGCCGGTTCCGTACCCTTTGACGACTACCTGCGCCGGGCCGTGCAGCGGCAAACGGCCGTGGTCGACGCGTACCCGGCATCAATTTCGTCCATTGCGCTCAAGAATCTGGCCTCTAAAGCCGATAAGTGGTCCGTGCCTCAAGGGGCACGAGGTCACCTTGAGTTCTTTGTCGAACGGATGGTCGGGGCCAGGATTGCTCCCGCGACGGTATTGCAATGAGAGCAAGTACACAGTACACGAACACGCAAAAACGCGGCGCGAAACCGGTTATAGACGATCACGCCCCTATCGATCAGGTGCCGCAGCAGGAATTGGTGTTGAGACATGCCGATTTGGTGAAGCGTATTGCCTATCACTTGGTCAGCCGCATGCCGCCCAATGTGGAGGTCGATGACTTGATCCAATCCGGGATGATCGGACTTCTGGATGCGGCGAAGCACTATTCGGCCACCAAGGGCGCCAATTTCGAGACCTACGCCGGCATCCGCATACGCGGCGCCATGCTCGACGAAGTGCGCAAATCCGACTGGACGCCTCGGTCGGTGCATCGAAACATGCGACAGATGGCGGACGTCATTCGCAAGATCGAGAACGCCAAGGGACAGGACGCGACGCCGATAGATATCGCCGGGGGCCTGGGCGTCTCCATCGAGGAGTATCACAAACTGGTGCAGGACGCCGCGTGCTGCCGGTTGTTCAGTTTCGATCAAATGGGGTCGAGTGAGGATGAGTCCAGTCCCGCCGACCACGCGCGCGACGAAGGGCCGGGTCCTTTGGATGATATCGAGGATGCCGGTTTTCGCGGGGCACTCGCCGGGGCCATCAACACGCTGCCGGAGCGGGAAAAACTGGTGCTCTCCCTATACTACGATGAGGATATGAACTTGCGGGAAATCGGTGAAGTGCTCGAGGTTTCGGAATCCCGCGTGTGCCAGATTCACGGCCAGGCGCTGGTGCGCTTACGGGCGCGGTTAGCGGAGTGGCTGTCGCCGAACTGATCCGATGGATATTTTAAGCATCATCGGCATCGTACTTGCGCTCATCGCCATCATCGGCGGCGCAATTCTCAAAGGCAGCAGCGCCGGCGCGCTGGTGGGCAGCGCGGCGTTCGTGATCGTCGTCGTGGGCACCCTCGCTGCCAGCCTGGTGCAGACACCCATGGCCACGTTCTTACGGGCCTGGAAGATCGTTTCCTGGGTGTTCAAGCCTCCGGTGAACAATCCGGCGGCCATGATCGATAAAATAGTCGAGTGGAGCAACATCGCCCGCAAACAGGGTTTGCTCGGCTTGGAATCCGCGGTCGAGGGCGAGAAGGACGACTTCCTGAAAAAAGGCTTGCAGTCCCTGGTGGACGGCGGCGAGCCCGATGCCATCCGCTCCAGCATGGAAATCGAATTGGAAACCATGGAGCACTTCGACACACAGGCTGCCAAAGTATTCGAATCCATGGGTGTTTACTCACCCACGCTCGGCATCATCGGTGCGGTGATGGGCTTGATGGCCGTCATGCAGAACCTCAACGATCCCTCGAAGCTGGGCCATGGCATCGCGGCGGCCTTTATTGCAACCATCTACGGCATCGCTTTCGCCAATCTGTTGTTCCTGCCCATGGGCAACAAGCTGAAAGCGGTGATTCACGGCCAGTCGCAGGTTAGGACCATGGTCATCGAGGGCCTCATCGCCATCGCGCAGGGCGAGAATCCGCGCAACATCGAATCGAAATTGCAAGGGTACTTTCACCGCTGATAACACGCCATGGCCCGCAAGAAAAAGCACGAAGATCATGTGAACCACGAAGCCTGGGCCATTCCCTATGGAGATCTGGTGACGCTGCTGTTTGCGCTGTTCACCGTGATGTATGCCATGTCGTCGGTGAACGAGGGAAAGTTTCGAGTCCTTTCGGATGCCATGATCGCGGCATTCAACGGTGCGCCGAAAAGCCTGCAGCCCGTGAATCTCGGCGAGAAGGAGCAGGGTAAAGGCGGTGAGAAGCCCTTGATAGGGACTACGCCGACCGCGCTCATCAAGATCAAGAGTGAGCAGAACCTTCCCAGCCCGCCTGTCATCGCGCCGGTGCCGGAGGCGGCCGGGTCCTTGATCCGCATGGAGCGCGAGGTGCAGGACGCGATGCGCGCATTGATCGACGCCAAGCTGATCACCGTGCGGCGCGAAAGCATGTGGCTGGAAATCGAGATCAATACGGACATTTTGTTTCCGAGCGGCGCCGGCGCCTTCTCGGCGGCTGCGGAACCGGTGCTCGACAAACTGGCGGAGGTGCTGAAGCCCTTCCCCAATCCGATCCGGGTCGAGGGCCACACCGATGATCGGCCGATTCATACGGCCGCGTTTCCGTCCAATTGGGAGTTGTCCGCCGCCCGCGCCGCGAGCGTCGTGCATCAATTCACCAAGCAGGGTATCGATCCCTTGAGACTCGAGATCGTCGGCTTCGGGGAATTTCATCCGCTCCAGCCGAATGAGTCGAGCGAAGGCCGCAACGCCAATCGGCGCGTTGCCGTCCTGGTGCTCGAAGCGGTATCGCCGGCCGATACCACCACGGCAAGGACCCAGAGTGACACCCCGGCCACTCTGGGCCCGGGCCTCGAGTTGGCGGACGCCAGCAGCGCGACCAACCGATTGCTCTACCGGGTGCCGCCCGCCGACCTGGAAAAAACTGTTTTGGTGAAACCTTCAAAACCCGCAGAGCCACCCAAATCCGAATGAGCGAGGGCGCGCCATGAGCGAAGTTGACGGCGTAAGCAATTCAGGCCTTTATCCCGCGCTCCCGATCGCGGATCGGCGAAGCTCCAACGACGACAAAGAGCGTCGGCAACGCTCGGACCAAGGTCCTGACAAACCTGGCGCGAAATCCACCGACACGCCCGGCGCGCCGCGACCGTCCAAATCACAGATCGATGAATACGCTTGATGATCCAGACAAACGTTGCAGCAACGACGCGATAGGCTCAAGATTGAAGGGGGAAGGATCCGCAGGCCAATCGTAGGTGCTGTCATGAAACGTCTGTCGTTAGTGCTCGCGAGCCTCATTATCATCGGCTATGGACCTGCCGCATGGGCGGCCAATGCCTACACCCAAGGCCATGTGCATCTTCGAGCCGGACCGAGTTCCGACTATCCGCTCGTCACCACCATACCCGCCGACGCTCTGGTGAATTTGAACGGCTGCGTCGACGATTGGACCTGGTGCGATGTCGATTGGGAAGGCAATCGTGGCTGGGTTTACGGCAACTACTTGTACTACGATTACCAGAGCCGCCGCGTTCCCGTGATCGAGTATGGAGCGCAGCTCGGCATCGGCATTGTGGCATTCAGTCTCGGCGATTATTGGGGCCGCTATTACGCCGGTCGACCGTGGTACGGGCGACGCGATTACTGGATGCACAGGCCGGCGCCGCCGCATCGACCGCGCCCGCCGCCGCCGCGACCACGACCCCCGGTGCGACCGAGTCCGCCGCCGCGACCTCGTCCCCCGCCACCCCGACCGAAGCCGCCGGTGACGCGCCCACCCGCGCGGCCAAACCCGCCTCCCCGCCCGAATCCCGGCAAGGAAGTCAGGCCCGCGCGCCCCGACACGCGACCCGCAACGCCGCCGCCTGCGCCGGATCGTCCGCCTGCCTAGCCGCGTTCGATGGCGCGTATAGGCGGCCGCGGAACATCGGCGTATCGCGGCATGCAATGATCGAATGCGTCGTATGCGCTACGATGCGAACAACTCAATCGGGCGCACATCAATGAAGCAATTGCGAATAGCGATGAAGCGCCTATTGCCGGGGCTTCTGTTGGCGGCATGCGGGGCGACCTTTGCGGCAATGGCGGCGCCGGATAGCGGGGGCTCCCAGCCGGGTTTGACACTCGAGAAAATCATGGCGGATCCGGATTGGATTGGGCCCGCGGTGAGAGATCCTTATTGGTCCGCCGACGGCCGCGCCGTGTATTACTCGCTGAAGCGCTTAGGTTCGCCCATCAGTGATCTACATCGAATCGATCCGAAGGGCGGCCAGGATCGGGTGCTGGACGCCGCGGCGATGGCCGACGCGGATGACCGGGCGGTTTATGATCGCGCCGGCAAACATGCTGCCTTCGTCAGAAATCGCGATATCTTCGTGCGCGATCTGGTGAGCGGGCATTTGACGCAAATCACCCGGACGCCGAAGAACAAATCGGCGCCGCAGTTCTCGCTGGATGGCAGGCTCTTGAGTTTCCGCGTCGATAACGACTGGTTCGTACACGACTTCGGCAGCGGTGTGACCGCGCCGGCTGCCATCGTCAAGGCGGAAAAGGATCCGAATGCACCGCCGGCCGCGGATGATTTGCGTGACATGCAGTTGCGAACATTCTCCACCCTGAAGAAATTGCACGACGATGCCGAACTCACCCGGATGCACGATGAGGCTCTGCAGAAGGGCGATGCCACGCGCCCGGTGTTGCCCTTTTATCTGGGTGACGAGCTGATCATTCGCGGCGCCGAATTGTCGCCGGACGCGCGCTGGATGATCGTCATCACAGAGGCCAAATCGCACGTCAAGGGAAGGGAAGGCCAGCTCACCCGCTATGTCACCGAGTCTGGTTACGAAGAATTCGAGAAGGAGCGAGTGCGCGTCGGGCGCAACCCGCCGGCGCCGCAGTCCTTGATGCTGCTCGATCTGACCGCCCACACGATGCACGCGTTGCCCATGGATTCACTGCCGGGGATTTATGACGACCCCTTAAAATCCGTTCGGGAGGAAAATGCCAAAGCGCTGCCGCCGGCAAGTGCCCCGCCGGCGGCGAGCAGCGAACACAAGGCGCGCGGGGTTTGGCTGGTCAGTGATGAACCGGATGCCATCAACGGGGGCGTGATATGGAGCGCCGACGGCGGCGCTGCCGTCATCGAGATGTTTTCGATCGACCACAAGGATCGGTGGCTGGTGAGCGTCGACGTTGCGAACCATGTGCTCATTCCCCAGCATCGCTTGACGGATGCCGCTTGGATCAATGAGTCGTTCAATGAGTTTGGCTGGCTCAGCGACAATCGCACGCTGTGGTACGAGTCCGAGGAGTCGGGCTATGGCCATTTGTATACCAAGGCACTGAACGGAGCGCCGCGAGCGCTGACCCGCGGCCAATTCGAGGTGTCGGCCCCGCAGCTGTCCGCCGATGGCCGCTGGTTTTATGTACTCAGCAATGCCACCGCACCGTATTCGTACGATGTGTATCGCGTGCCGAGCGCCGGCGGGACCCTGGCAAGGCTGACGCAGCTCCAAGGGGTCGAGAGGGCGGAACTGGACCAAAGCGGTAGACAATTGCTGCTGACCCATTCGACGCCTTACATGCGTACGCAAATTGCGGTGGCCAACGCGGACGGATCAGGTACGCCTCGTGAACTGACGGACACACGTACCGCCGAGTACAAGTCCATGGCTTGGATCGAGCCGGAAATCGTGAAGATTCCGTCCACCCATTTCGGCGGGGTCATTTACGGCAAACTTTACCGCGAGCCGGGCAGCGACGCGGCCAAGAAGCCGGCGGTGCTGTTCATTCACGGCGCCGGGTATTTGCAGGATGTGCATCTGCATTATTCGTATTACTTCCGCGAGCAAATGTTCAACAATTTGCTGGCGCACAAGGGCTATGTGGTCCTCGATCTGGACTACCGCGCTTCTGCGGGCTACGGACGCGATTGGCGCACGGCCATCTATCGGCAGATGGGTCACCCGGAATTGGAAGACATGCTGGACGGCAAGAAATGGCTGGTCGAGCAGGCGGGCGCCGATGCGAAGCGGTTCGGAGTCTATGGCGGTTCCTACGGCGGTTTCATGACGTTGATGGCGTTGTTCCGTGCGCCGGGAGAGTTTGCCGCCGGGGCCGCGCTGCGTCCCGTCACGGATTGGATGCAGTACGACCACGATTATACGTCGGGGATTTTGAACGAGCCGCAGGTGGACCCGATTGCCTACGCGCGCTCATCCCCGATCGAATTTGCGGCCGGGTTGAGCGACGCGCTGCTCATTTGCCACGGCGTGATCGACGACAATGTGTTGTTCGAAGATTCAATGCGTCTCTATGAACGGCTGATCGAGCTGCACAAAGATAATTTCACGCTGTCGCCGTACCCGCTCGATCGCCACGGATTCACGAATGCCGATTCCTGGCTCGACGAATACAAGCGCATTTACCGCCTGTTCGAGTCGAACTTGAAGTAGTCGCTACTTACCGGCGATTTCCGCGGCGGCGCGGATGAGTATCGCAGCGATGCGCTGCTGTTCCTCGCGCGAGCTATGCCACTTGTCGAGCAGCGCGAGTTTGAGATCGCGGCGTGCTCGATGCAATTCGCGCGAACCGCGGCGTTCATGATCCGCTTCAGATTCATCGCCGCCTTCATCGCCGCCCTCATCGGCGTCGAGCGCGCGGCGCACTCGATCCATGCGCTCGCCCACTCGCCCGAATTGAGCGAGGAGTGCATCGGCGGCAGCCAGGTGCAGCGTCAGGTGTTCCTTTCCGGGCGCCGTGATGCTGTACAGCTTGCGTGCGCCGTCGGCCGCCACGGTCGCGTGGCCCAGCTCTTCGAGATAGGTCAGGGCGGGATAGACCATGCCGGGGCTAGGGACGTAGAAGCCCTTCGAGCGCTCCTCCAACTCCTTGATGATCTCGTAGCCATAGCGGGGCTTTTCCTCGAGCAGCTTCAGCACCAGGAGCTGCAAATCCGACGAGCCCAGTTTGCGGCCCATGCCGAATCCGCGGCCGCCCATGCCGCCGCCCATGAATCCTCGACCAAAGTGGCCCAATCCGGGGTGACGATGACGTCCGATGAAATGATAGAAGTGATGCATAGTATCTCTCGATATGTTGTATAACGTATCTTACGATATATGTATCTTACGATAGGGTCAACAGAACCGAGAACCTGAGATTAATGATCGGCCCCAGGGAAATTCGTCTCCGGTGGACATTGACACTCGAGGAAGCGCACCGCAAAATACGCGGCTCATTTTAAGGAGGGGTACCCAAGCGGCCAACGGGGGCAGACTGTAAATCTGCTGGCTTATGCCTTCGTAGGTTCGAATCCTACCCCCTCCACCAGCGAAGGATGTGGGGTTGTGCCATTGGCTTCTACGGAGTGCGGGTGTAGTTCAATGGTAGAACGTCAGCCTTCCAAGCTGATCACGTGGGTTCGATTCCCATCACCCGCTCCAAATGGATGCGGCCCACGTAGCTCAGTTGGTAGAGCA
>Ga0116129_1000469_pt1 | contig 26260 bp, 24 predicted proteins | sample June2015DPH_17_2_FD_89732 | JGI IMG/M metagenome (GOLD analysis project Ga0116129, IMG submission 89732) | Peatland microbial communities from SPRUCE experiment site at the Marcell Experimental Forest, Minnesota, USA - June2015DPH_17_10 | ecosystem: Environmental > Terrestrial > Soil > Wetlands...
GCAGGCGGCCTGGAATCGGCAAGCCACGCTAAATCGCTGCGCAAGCAGCCCGACGGCAACGTCTCCATCACCGACGGCCCCTACCTTGAAGCCAAGGAACACATCGGCGGCTTCTGGATCCTGGAGTGCGCCGACATGGACGAAGCGCTGGCCTGGGGACGCAAAGCCGTCGTCGCCTGCCGGGTTCCTGTAGAGGTGCGAGCGTTCATCAGAATCCGGCCGAATATAAAATGACTTAGCCACGGGGGACTCGCAATGAGAAAGCTCAAAATTTTCGAGCACATCTCGCTGGGCCTTTGAAGAATCAATCATAGGAGAAACTCAATGCGGTTCATGATGATGGTAATCCCCGAAGGATATGGCTCGGCTGCGCCGGATGCAGCACCTACCGCGGAAGCGGTAGCGAAGATGATGGAGTACAACAAGTCGTTGCAAAAGGCGGGAGTCCTGCTCGCACTAGATGGACTGCTTCCTCCTTCCACCGGAGCACGTATCTCTTACAAGGACGGCAAGCCGACAGTGATCGACGGACCGTTTGCGGAGTCGAAAGAAGTCATTGGCGGCTATTGGATCATCCAGGTGCGCTCACGCGAAGAGGCCATCGAATGGGCAAAGCGGGCACCCATGTCCAACAACGAGAGGATCGAAGTGCGCCAGATTCACGAGATGTCCGACTTTCCCGCAGACGTGCAGAAGGCGGCGGAAGGGTTCGATCAACTGACCCGGTAACCGCATCCGTATGAGCGATGCCCATAAGACGATTGCGGCCGTGTGGAAGATTGAGTCTATGCGCCTCATCGCCGCGATTGCCCGCGTCACCCACGATATCGGCATTGCCGAGGAGCTGGCGCAGGATGCGCTCGTGACAGCCCTCGAAATTTGGCCCGAGGAAGGCATCCCTGACAATCCCGGGGCATGGCTGATGACGGCGGCAAAGCGGCGCGCGATCGATTCGTTGCGGCGCGGCCGCATGCTCGTACAAAAGCATGAAGAAATTGCCCGTGAGCTGGAGTGGCAACAGCAGCGGCTTGGAGACGCGTTGGAGCACTCGCTGGATCAGGTGATCGATGATGACGTGCTGCGGCTCATCTTCACCGCGTGCCATCCCGTGCTTGCGGTGGAAGGACGCATCGCGCTCACGTTGCGCCTGATCGGCGGCCTCACCACGGCGGATATCGCGCGTGCGTTTCTCGTTCCGGAAAAGACGCTGGGCCAGCGGATCTCTCGCGCCAAGAAGACCCTCTCAGAAGCACACGTTCCCTTCGAGACGCCGGGTGAGGACGAGTTGCGTTGCAGGGTTGAGTCCGTGCTCATGGTGGTCTACCTGATTTTCAATGAGGGCTATACCGCGACCTCGGGCGATGAATGGATGCGGGCGGCGCTCTCTGAAGAGGCGTTGCGCCTAGGGCGTATGCTGGGACAACTTCTCCCCAACGAATCGGAAGTCCATGCCCTTGTGGCATTGATGGAGTTGCAGGCATCGCGCAACGCAGCGCGCCGCGGCAAAAACGGCGAGGCCGTCTTATTGCCGGATCAGGATCGCTCCTTGTGGGACTACGCGCAGATCCAGCGAGGAATGACCGCGCTCGAACGAGCGCAAACACTAGGCGGCGGCGCGAAATCCTACGCGTTGCAGGCAGCCATTGCCGCATGTCATGTGCGCGCCCGCGCCGCCGAAGAGACAGACTGGGACCGAATCGTTCTTCTCTATGACGCCCTGCTGCAAATCAATCCATCCCCAATCGTGGCACTCAATCGCGCGGTCGCCGTCGGCATGGCCCAAGGCCCAGCCGCAGGACTCGACGCACTCGACGCGGCCGCCACCCTCGCCGATGGCCCTACGCTGGCCGGCTACCATCTCTTCCCCAGCGTGCGCGGAGACCTGCTGATGAAGATGGGCAGGCTCTCTGAGGCACGTGAAGAAATCGAACGCGCCATCGCAATGACGAAGAACCTGCGGGAACAGGAATTGCTGGCGAACAGGTTGAAACAGTTGGAGAAGGCGGCCTTCTCCGTATAGGTGCGGTTCTCTACGCCCTTGCAAGTTTGCTACTCATGCATGCAGAAATCGCGCTTACCGAAAGCATGGCGCAGCTCGAGGACAACGTCAAGGCGCTCGATGTGATGACGATGGAAGAGCGTGCGCGGCTGGATGCCTTGACTCAACCAAAGTTTGGTTTCCCACAAAACATGCAGCCGATGTTCCCGTCAATTCATCATGGGGGTGCGACCGTGAACGGGATTTCGGCTCCGATTTCGCACTTTGTCATCGGGGCAGGCAAGACGCCGTACTAATTGAGGCCCGCGGCCCGCGCGCGGATTCGCGCCTACGGCTTGACGCGTCTGAGCCCATCCATCAACAAATCGATGACGCGCCGGGCGCTTGCTTCCCAGCCGGCGTCCGGATTCTGATAGCTGACGCCGACCATGGCGCGCAGCAAATCGGACGGGGCGATGTCCTTGCGCACATCGCCCGCGGTGACCGCGCGCTTTACCAGCGTGGAAATGGCGCCCGTGATGAGTTCGGCGGAGGTTGCGTACAGCGCGGAGGAGCGGCCGGTGAGGGACCCCAAGGAGGGTGCGATCATGCGCTTGGTAGCGATGTAGTCGATGAACAGGTGCATCCATTTGTGTAGCGCCTCTCCTGGAGGCCAGTCCTCCAGCAGCTGCGGAACTGCTGCGGCGAGTTGTTCGACTTCGCGGCGATACACGGCTTCTACCACCGCCTCTCGGCTCGGGAAGTGCCGATACAAAGTGCCGATGCCGACGCCCGCGCGCCGCGCGATTTCTTCCAGGCTCACGTTCATCCCGGCCTCGGCGAAGGCCGCCTTGGCGGCATCGATCAGCGATTGCCGGTTGCGGGTACCGTCGGCACGGGGCTTGCGCGTTTCGGCAGCGGGTGTGCGTTTCGCGTTGATCGAACTGCTCCTCAAATAGCACTTGCAAAACGGAGGTGGCCTCCGTATATTAACCGGAGGACCCCTCCACTTCCTAATTAGACCACTTTCCAGGGTGCCGCGAAAGAGCGGCATGGCTGAGCGCTTCAGCGCCAACTGAACGCGGGCCGATCACCCTCCCTTCAATTCAAGGAATCAACATGCTTACATCGACATCCAATCAAGATCACTCCGAATCTCAAGCGGCCGACGTACTCATTCCGCTCATCCGGGCGGCGGCGACCATCGGTTTTGCGGTTGCACCTTGCTCACTGGGCTTCGTCATCATAGCCGTGTCCGAGCAGCTGATTCGCTCGATCATGGTGGGGGATGATCCGGAAATGCTGGTGAGCGACTTGCAGAATCAATTTCCGAACGACGCCATCGAGATCACCGACAAGGACGAAGAACTCGTGGCGCAGGTCGTGGATCTGATCGATCGTCCCGAACAGGCGGCGCAAGTGCCTCGCGACATTCGCGGCACCAAGTTTCAGATTCGCATGCGAGATGCCCTGCAAACCAACGCCGAATTAGCGGGGTACCGTTGGGGTGTGGATGGCAATCGTGCGGTGAAGCAGTAATTCCCGCCAGTCTCATACCCGTCTTCGCTCGAATGCGACGCTGATCATCTGCTTTTGAGCATTGGTCTGCTTGATCAGGGAGAGCATGAAGCTCGCGAGGTCCGCAAAAGATATCTTCGCCATACCTCCCAATCGCAACGCTGTACCGGAACGAAGGTCGCCGGTTCGCGGCCCATTGGTAATTCTTGCCGGTCGGACGACGGTCCAGTTCGTGTTGCTGCCCCTGATGAGTGATTCCATGCGTTCCTTGTCCTGCATGACACCCTTCATCAACTTCCAGGCAAGCCGGACATAGAGATTCGAGTGACGGCTCTCTGCGACGCCGTGCGAGCTCAGCGCGATCAAGCGGTGAACGCTGAGGGCGTGCATTGCGTGTAGGACGGTGCGGATCCCGTCCGCACAGACAGTGGTGGTCCGGCCGCGCTCACCGAGCACGCTCAGCACGGCGTGGGCCCCAGCAACGACCTCCCTGACTGGCCGCTCATCCCGAACATCGCCGGCTATGGCATGAAGGTGCGGGTGCGCGGGTAGCTTATCGGCGTTTCCAGCTAGAACGGTGACTTCGTGGCCGTTCCGTAACGCCTGCTCGATCAGGTGACGACCGGTATTTCCGGTGCCACCAAAGACGGCTAGGTGCATGGTTTAAGCCTCAATACCGGACGGGCACGCTTATCGCGAGCGGCTCCATGCTGGCCGACGCTCCGGGATTGCTGGAATCGAAGTCACTGGTCGGAGCGTGTTCTTATTCAGACCCCGCGCGGCTTCTTGCTTGAGGCGGTCGATGAACCAGCGCACCGCCGGCCCCGGAGGGCTATCCTGTCGATACGCGGCCGACATGACTATCACATGGCCGTCCGGCGGCGCATCTTCGAGTTTGATCCGCACGAGCGCACCGCTTGCCAGGTCCGCTTCAACCAGCGGCAGCGGCAAGCTCCCAAACCCGAGTCCTGAGCGAAGGAAGGCCTGCTTGTCCGCGAGGTGGGAAATGAACCACGTTCTGGGGGATACGGGACCGAATTCCCGGGCGCGCAAGAAATCCGGCCGATCGGTGTGTATGAGCTGGATGTGCTCGGCGAGGACGGCTGTCGGGATCGGTCCGATGTGGGATGCCAGCGGATGCCGTGGCGATGCGACTGCCACGATGCTGACCGGCATTATTCGCTCGCGGTTGAGCTGGGGCGGTGCAGGCGTGTAGGACCCGACGATGCCGACGGAACAGCGCCCGTCGAGCAAGGGACCGACCACGCCGCTCCACGCGCCGATGTGGAGTCTCAGCACAGTCGAGGGGAATTTTTCTTGGAAGTCGGTCACGCTGGCGATCAGCGCCGCGACCGGAAACATGATATCGATGACCACGCTCAGCTCCGGCTCGAGTCCGTCGGCGAGAGCTTTTGCGCGCGCCTTGAAAATCTCCACGCCACCTGCCACGGTACGTGCCTCGGTGAGAAGCGCCCGACCCTGATCGGTCAGCACCGGAAAGCGGCCGCGGCGATCGAAGAGCTTCACCCCGATCTGCCCTTCTAAATTCGCCAGGGTCTGGCTCACCACGGACTGGGCCCGTTTCAGGCGGCGGCCGGCAGCCGAGAAACTCCCCTCATCGGCAGCGGCGATGAATGTGCGGAGTTGGTCCAGCGAAACGCCATTCAGCATATCTCACTCTATTTCCATGCCCCGCCGTGAGCAATCAGGCTTTCGTTGACGCAGCGTTTCGCGATAGGAAACAACCCAGGGCGGCGGTATGCGGGTCCACTCGCAGTGAGGCAAGACCAATGCCGGCAGAGACGGCGTGACGCCGAATAGTGAGGCGGTGCCGGAGCATATCCGATCCTTCGATACATCCCATCGAAATATAGAGGCTATAAACTCTAAAGCTACTGCAATAATCTTTACGGCTTATGAGCCTCGATGATCTGATGTTCGTTATGATCATTGCGGGCGTCGCATTTTCGGGCGCCCACTTGTGTATTTCGTTTCGTCGCTGGCGTCTGGAAAACGCAGCGGCCTTGCGCCGCGAAACGGCTTATCGTGACTTGCAGGCGGCTCGTTTGGCTTGCGGATTGACGGGTGATTCCTCGTGACGGAACTCCCCCACCGCTAAGCCGCGGAGCTTTCCAGCTTGCTCTGCAGATGCCGTGCGAGCCTGGCGATGGTTGGATGCTCGAATAGCTCGGTCAGATCGATCAGGCCGCTGAAATCGCGGTTGATATTCTCGTGAATTTCGATGAGCTTGAGCGAGCTCGCGCCGATCTCGAATAGATTGTCATCGATATCGATTCGCTTTCCCGGCAACACGGCTTCACAAATCAACTGCAAATGCGATTCCAGATCGGAGCTGGACCGCTGCTTCATGCCGCCTCGAGCCTCACGCAGGGTTCTAAGCTCGGCGAGTTCCGTGTCAAACTCCCCGTCGATGAAGGCCTGCACGAGCAGGTGTCGCTGGACTTTGCCGCTCGTGGTCTTGGGAATGCGCTTGGTCGGAATGACTTGCGCGACTTCGAGCCCCGTATGCTCATTGATGAGCCGGCCGACGGCGGCGGCGGTGATCAAAAATTCCTGCATGGTACCGCGGTGCAGTACGAACACGCCCAGTTCCTCGCTTTGGGAGTCGATGCCGGCGATGTTCGTGGCTACCACTTTGTTGAGGTCCAAGCCGGGTGCATGTTGCGCGATGTTCTCGAGATCGTAGGGGTAGTAATTTTGACCATTGACGAAAATGATTTCCTTGCTCCGACCCGTGATGTACAGCGCCCCTTCGTGGAGTACTCCAAGATCGCCCGTATCCACCCAACCATCCGCGCTAATAGCCTCGGAGGTGGCTTTCAAATCGCCGAAATAACCGTGTGTGATGCTGGGGCCGCGTATCAGTATGTGGCCCACGATACCTTCCGGCAACGCGGTGGGCGCATTCTCCACGAGTCGCAACTCCGTATTAGGAACCCGCGGTCCGACGCACATGAGCTCGATGACATCGCGCGCATCCACGGGATTGAGTTCGATGCGCGCGCCAAGTCCTAATTTGTGCCGATTCACGCGAATCCAGCGGTAGTCGGAGCCGGGCGACGGCAGGGTGACCGCGAGCGAGGCTTCTGCGAGTCCGTAGACGGGATACATGGCGTGGCGCTCGAGGCCAGTATAGGCGAGCGCATCCATGAACTCGTTACACAGCGCCACGGAAATCGGCTCAGCTCCGTTGTAAATCAGCCGTATTGCCGATAGGTCCAGATCTTCGAGCCGGCGATCGCCCAGTACCTTCAGAAAATGGCGATAACCGAAATTGGGCGAGCAGGTGATGGTAACGTGTTTCTTCGAGGCCTCCTGCAGCCACAGCAGAGGCCGGCGCACGAACAGATCGGTGGGCATCAGATGTATGTGCACGCCACACGCGAATTGCATCAGATAGAAGCCGATGAGTCCCATGTCATGGGTCAATGGCATCCAGCTCAAGCTCACGTCTCGGTCGGTGAACTTACCCACCGACGCCGTTCCTCGCGTGTTGGCGACCAAATTGCCGTGCGTCAGCATCACACCCTTGGGTTCGCCGGTGGACCCGGAGGAGAACTGGATGAATGCCAAATCGTCCGCCGACGGATGGTACAGCTTGCCCCGTCGGGAGATGTCGCTGATGGACTCCACTAAGAAGCTGCGTGCCTTGAGCTGATTGAACAGGGTGGACTCGCCCACTCGTTCGGCGAGGGCCTGCAATCGCTCCAAATTCTTCGAGTCCGTATACAAAACGGGATTGTCGAGCTTGCGCGCCACTCGCAGCAGCTTGTGCCGGTGTTCGTCGCTGATGCCTACCGCGAGCGGCACCGGTACGATACCGCCGCAAATCGCCGCCCAGAATCCGTCGAGAAATTGTTCGTTGTTGTTCAGGAAGATAATCATCTTCTCGCCACGCCCCGCACCCATGGCCTGCAGGTGGTACAGGATGCCGAGCGCCCGCGCGTGGACGTCGCGGTACGGCAGTTGCCGCTCGTGATTTTCGCCGTTGATATAGGTGACGGCGCGATCCAGGTCACGATTGCTCTCGAGGATGTCGACCAAGGTCGTGTAAGTCATGAGCTTGTCGATGTTCTTCATCATGCCTCCATCGCCGTCACCAGGTAGGATCGAGGACCGACTGTCTTGCGTTCAGTTTTTCGTGGGTTCGGGGCGTGCGTTGGCAGCGCTCAGGTTACCCTCCCACCAACCACCGCCCATTGCCACCAGGAGCTGGGTTGTGTCCTGGTAACGCTGAGCTTGTGCCCGGACGTAGCCGAGCCCTGCCTGCTGGTGCTGGCGTTGCGCATCCAGCAGGTTCAGAAGCCCAGTGCCGCCCTGCGTGTAGCTAATGCGCTGCAAACGCACGGATTGCGAAGCCATGTCGAGCGCCCGCTGCTGCGTTGCCAACAGGCGCGCATCATGGGTCAGAGCCGGCATGATATCGGCGATCTGCCCGAACGCCAATAACACGGTCTGTTGGTAGTCGGCGGCGGAGGCCTTGAACGCAGCCAGTGCCGCCCGCCGTTCGGCCCGTCGCATACCCCCGGGTAAGAAGTTGATCTTGTTCGTTCATTCCGGCCACTTTATTTCTGTGTCCTGCCGCGGACAATCGGTCTTTAGTTGACGCAGCGTTTCTCCACGGGAAACGTGGTACTTCTTTGCACCAGCTGCGAGAGGGCCGGTACCGGCGTTTCAGATCGACAGTGGTGTCAAGCGGTCTCGGAGTCGTGCCACGGACGCGGTATTCGGGAGAATGCAACCAGGTGATCCACAAAGGTGCGTATTTTGAGCGGCAGATGCGTGGGACTGACGTAGAGCGCGTATAGGTGTGGCCGCTTGAGCGGATACTGGGTGAGAACGGGACACAGCTCGTCTTTGAACATAGGGTCTTCGAGGGTCATGCGCGGCAGTGCGGCGAGACCGATGCCGGCGCAGACGGCATGTGCGACCGCGATCGACATCGATCCGAAGCGAAGTACGACTCGCGCCGGGGCTTCGATATTGCCGTCCGGGCCTGTAAGGGGCCACGACTGTCCATTGCCGATCATGACGCAGTCGTGATTGGCGAGATCCCCGGGAGACTGCGGAGTACCACAACGCTTCAGATATTCCTTCGAGGCCGCGATTACGAACGGCATCGATCGCAAGGGACGAGCGACAAGCCCGGCCGGAAGCTGATCGGCAGTGGCGCGTAGAGCAAGATCGTAGCCGTCCGCGACGAGGTCGACGAACCGGTCGTCAAACGACATGTCCACCACGACCTCCGGATAGCGTTGCCGGTAGGCAGCGAGCAGATCCACCATTGTCCGAGTCGCACCCCAGGACGGAGCAGTCACCCGTAGCGTGCCGCGGGGCACGCCGGTCACGGACCCGACGGCCAGTTCCGCCTCAGCCACTTCTTCAAGAATGGCCTTGCAGCGCTCGAAGAACAGCTTGCCGGACTCGGTAAGGCTCGAGTTGCGGCTGCTGCGATTGAGCAGGCGGGTTCCCAGATGCTTCTCGAGGTGCATGAGGTGCTTGCTGGTCATCGCCGTGGAAAGATTCAACCGCTCGGCAGCCCCCACAAAACTGCCCGACTCGACGACCTGACGAAAAACCTTCATGCTAAGCAGAGTGTCCATTAGCGAAGTTTACCCGGTGGAACTGCTCTTGCGTATGCGGGGCGAATGTCCGGCTGCTATTGATGCGGGGGAGAGACCTCATGAACGAGCGCTGTTCGCATGCGGCAAGTATTAAAAAGGTGCATCCCAGCGCCCGCGGATGCGAGGAATGCCTGAAAATCGGCCAAGAATGGGTGCATCTGCGGATTTGTCGGAGCTGCGGACATGTCGGTTGCTGCGACCAGTCGCCGGGAAAGCACGCCACGAAGCATTTTCATGCGACACAGCATCCCGTCATGGAGGGCTACGACCCGCCTGAAGGTTGGGGATGGTGCTACGTCGATGAGGTTTTCATCGACCTAGGATCGAACGTTACCCGGCAGGATGGTCCCATCCCGCGCTACGTTTGAGCGGTCCCCGCGCTCCTGGCGGGATCGAGGAGTCCGATCGTAGCATAAATTGCCTAGAATTCATTACCGTGGTAATGTGGCAACCATGGCAATCGCCCAATCGAAGGTTACGGCACAGGGTCAGATCTCCGTACCGGCCGAAGTCCGAAAGAAACTTGGGGTGGGCCCAGGTTCCGTTCTGGAATGGGAAGAGCAGGGCAGCCAGGTCATTGTTCGCCGGGCAGGGCGTTATTCATCGAAGGACGTTCACTCGGTGCTCTTTCCTGAGAAGGTGCTTAAAAAGGGTCCGCCGGATGTGAAGGGTGCGATCCGCAAGTACATCCGCAAGAGACATGCGCGCGGTTGATACCAACGTCGTCGTGCGACTCATCGTACGCGATGAGCCCGAACAGGTCGAAGTGGCTGAAAAATTCACTGCGGGCGGAGCATGGGTGTCGCACCTTGTGCTGGCGGAAACTATGTGGGTGCTCGATGCGCTGTACGAGCGCACAGTCGAACAGATTGCTGCCGCTGTTGACATGCTGCTTAATCACGAAACTCTGACTCTTCAGGATGCCGACGTCGTGGCTTCGGCACTGGAGCATTTTAGAAAACGACCAGCATTGGGTTTTTCCGATTGCCTGGTTCTGGAAACCGCGCGTAAGGCGGGGCACTTGCCGCTCGGCACGTTCGATCGGGATCTGGCAAAGCTCGATGGCGCAGAGCGTTTGCAATAACGGCTCGACCTCGTGCCGTAATGGTGCGTGCGCGGAGCCACCGACGTAGAATCGAAACTCCGAAGGAGAGCGGCGCTGAAACAACAGACATCCCCGCTGAGACCCTTCAAGCACGCTGCCTTCACGGTGGTGTGGACGGCGACCGTTGTCTCGAACATCGGCGGGTGGATGCAGAGCGCTGCGGCCGGATGGTTGATGACCACGCTCGATACGGATCCGCGGACTGTCGCCATGGTGCAGGTGGCAACGATGTTGCCAATGTTCCTCCTGGGGCTGCCGGCCGGCGCTCTTGCGGACATTCTCGATCGGCGGCGCCTTCTACTGGTGGTGGAGACGATCCAGATGTGTCTGATCGGCGCGCTTGCCTGGCTGGTGGCGCGGCACCGTGTGACGGCCGTTGATCTGCTTGCATTCACGCTCATGCAGGGTGTGACTTCGGCTTTGGTCTCGCCCGCATGGCAAGCCATCGTGCCTCAGTTGGTCGGGCCGGAGGATCTTTCGCCGGCAGTTGCATTGAACAGCGCCGGTATCAACGTCAGCCGCGCTGTCGGGCCGGCACTCACCGGCCTGGTCATCGCCTGGTGGGGCATGTCATCTCCATTTTGGATCGATGCCGCCAGCAGCATCGGAGTGATTGGGGCTCTTTTCTGGTGGCGAGCGGGTTCGCTGACCCCGCGAACACTGGCGCCCGAGCGCTTTGGAAATGCGATTCTGGTCGGACTGCGTCACGCTCGCTACAACCCCCGGCTGCGCGCGACGTTGACGCGTGCGATGGGGTTCTTTACTTTCGCAGCTGCGTACTGGGCGCTGCTTCCGCTCGTGGCGAAGAATCAGCTTGCCGGCAGTGCCGAGCTCTACGGCCTTCTCTTGGGAGTCATCGGCGTCGGCGCGGTCGCGGGTGCTTTTGCTTTGCCGCAGTTCAGGACGTGGCTGGGGACCGATGGTCTCATCAGTTTTGGGACCATCGGCACGGCGTTCGCGCTCTTTCTGTTCGGCGTGGCACACCAGCCGGCCGTCGCATTCGTCGCCAGTTTTTCAGCCGGCGTTTCATGGATTGTCGTGGTGGCCACTCTCAATGTCTCGGCGCAAATGGCGCTTCCGGGCTGGGTGCGTGGCCGTGGTCTCGCAACCTATGCGACAGTCATGTTTGGAGCCTTGACGCTCGGAAGCCTGGTGTGGGGGCAAGTTGCATCGCTCCTCGGTCTCTCGACCGCCCACTACCTCGCAGCAGGAGGTGCTCTGCTGGTGGTGCCGCTGTTGCACCGGTGGAAACTTCACGGTGGTACCCACCTGGATTTGACGCCCTCGATGCATTGGCCGGAGCCGGTCGTGACCACCAAAATCGACCAGGATCGTGGACCCGTGCTGGTCACCGTCGAATATCATGTCGCGGCGGAAAATAGGGATGCATTTCTTCAAGCACTGCGTGGTACCGCGGCCGAACGTAAACGCGATGGCGCCTACCGGTGGGGCATTTTCGAGGACACTTCCGTTTCCGGCCGCTGGCTCGAGACATTTCTCGTCGACTCGTGGATTGAGCACCAACGTCAGCATCGGCGGGTGACCAACGCCGACAAGCAGGCCGAAGCGGAGGTGCGTCGTTTTCAGACCAAAGGCGCACCGACGGTCACCCACTACATTGCGCCGTAGGCCAGGGGGATAACGCAGCTACGCCCCGCCGTCAAAACTTATAACGCACACCGATCGTTGGATTGATGTTGGTCGTGTGGAACGCATATCCACTGGCCACGCCGTCATGCACGCCGCTGTACATGGCGCCGCCGTAAGCGTCGAAGTGCCTGTTGAAGAAGTAATCGGCGTCGAGGGAATAGGCCTCGAAACTCCCGCTGCAAGCCGCGTTCACGGTCGTCGTGCAGCCCGCCTCGGTGCCGGTCGCGTAGGCATTCTGACGATAGCCGTAATACGCAGCCGTGAGGTCGAGGTGCGGTATGACGGTATAGCGAACACCGGTCCAGTAGACGTTTAAGGTCTTCGCCATGTTGTAGGCATTGTTGGTGACGAATGCCAGAACGTAACCGCCGATGTCAGTGAATCCCGCCTTCAGCGGCGTCGATGGATTGGCATACTTGATGTGCTCGTAGCCGGCAAAGAATTTCAAAGGGTCGATCGTGTACCGGCCCATCAGGGCATAGGCGGTATCGTCCGAGACGGTGGCTGACACGGAATTCGACACCGAATACCCCAGTGCGGGCAATTGGGCGACCTGAGCCGAGGTCAAGGAAGCGGCCGATATGGCGTCGTTCTCCTTGGAATAATACGCATCGACCGAAGCGCCCGCGTACTGCGCGCCTAACACCGCCTGATAGGCGGTATTGGCGCCCCCGGTGGAACCGTTGAACTTGTAAAGGGCGCCGACGTTTATCAGATCGTCGAAGCTCGCGTAGTACTTCAACATCGAATCGAGCCGCTTATCCTCGGTGGTGCCGCCGCCCTGGTACGTTCCTGACGCGCCGATCAGGCCGAACGCCGTGGCGTCGTAGTTTGGGTCGTACTTGATCGTTCCCTCCGTCAGCAGCGTCAGCTGACGGCCGAAAGTGATGGTGCCGAATTGCTTCGAACTCAGGCCTGCAAATGCGGTCTGGAAGGCCTGACCTGCCGAGCTACCATCGAGATTGGTGGTGGAATTGGCGGCGGTTCGACCGTTATTCACCGTCAGAGACTTCAGGGCATCGGCAATTTGGCCGGACTGGGGGTTGAAGAAGGTTTCGATCCTGAACACGGCCGACCAGTCACCGTACAACGGTTCGTCGCCTTGGAGACCGACTCTCGACTGCCCCATGTTGCTGGGTGTGACGCCGAACACCGATTGACGGCTGTTCTTCTGCACGATGTTCGCGCTGGCGGCCGGTCGGAAGTCACTGAACGGTGCGCCGTGCGTATCGTATTGCAGACCGACGTCGATGACGCCGTACAGCGTAATGCCGTGAAAGGTCAGAGCATCGTCGTCAGTGATGCTGGGTCCGGTCTTCTGCTGCGCGCTCACGGGAATCGAGGCGGTCAGGGCACTCGATAAGACCAGCACGAACCATCCGAGCTTCGAGCCGCTCGGACCTCCGGCGCGGGGGTTCGCTCCCTGTATATGCGGAGCCGATCCCTTCAAATATTTTTCGTCCATCCGATTCATGATTTTCCCTAAACCAACCTAACGTGGGCGGGAATATCAAGAATCGCCGTCGGCCTGTCCAAGGCTCAAATGGCATAAGAACATACAGAATTATATTTACGGGAGGCTTTGCCGGCGCCGCCGGCCCGGGAATGCGTTGCAGTCCTAGTGACCCTTGAGCTGCTGCATCATGTTGAGTTGCATTTCGTTACGTGGAAGCGATGGCCCCACGCCGGTGTTATGGAAGTAAAGCGCCTTCAAGAATGCCAGATCGCCGGCCGTCACCCCGGCAGGCTTTTCCCGCGCGCCGCAGCTGGGTGCCATCAGATCCAGGATGCTAGGCAAAGGATCACAGTGATCCGGATTTTCCACCGGCGATAAGGCCAACATGGATACATAGTCGGCGATGGATCCGATCGTGTAGCCGGCGATTTTCGCCGTGTCGATGACGAAAATGGCGCCGACGATACCGCCACTGCAGCAGCCGCCCACGATGACTCTCGGCCAAAGGGCCTGAAGTTCAACGGGACCGACCTGTGTCGCGTCGGCGTTCCAGACGCTGCCGCGTCTTCCCGTGGTAAGAAACCAGGCCTGGACTGCATGGGCACTGCTGATTGCCTCTTGTTTCTCCATTTGGTAATCGTGAATCCTTACGCCGAATCGGCGGGCGGCTCGATGCACGACCTCATCCATGAGCTTGTCGGGTTCGGTGGTGAACACGATTTGCACGTTATCGTTGCAGTGTAAGTCCGGCTGTACGGGCGCGCCGACGTAGGCAGCCATCGCTCGCAGCCGTGCCGATACGAAGGAGTTATATGCCGCGTCGAGTCCGAGCGTCACGGGGCAAATGGTCTCGGGCCGGCCGCCGCGCCAGCGCGGGCTTGTCGCGAATGCGTTACTGCTGGGGGATTTTTTCGTCGCATGATTTACGATGAATCGATAAACGCCATCTGCCGCTAATTCCTGATCGGTAGGCGCTGTCGTGGAGAAAGAGGTTACATCGGGAAATTTCGCGGGAGCGTTCGACATCATGCTCGAAGCGGGCTGAGGCGGGTTGGCCGTCGCGACCGCAGGGTCGAGGTTGTCGGCGCCAACCGTTGCCATCCATGCAATCGACAGGGCGAGCGCGGCGAGTGCGAGCCGGTGGATTCGAGATCTATTCGTGGCTGTCATGTGTGCAGATTACACCCATACAAGAAAAACGTTCGGGCATGAAAAACCGGAGCCGGCGCGCTAGCGGCTTGTTTGCAGTCCTTCCATGAAGCGGTCCAATTCGGCATTGAAGCGTTTCGGCGCCTCAAAAAAGCTGGAATGACCTACGCCGTGGTAGATCGACAGGCTCGAATGGGGAATCAATTGATGGGTGATCTGCGCGATTTGCGGCGACACCACCGCGTCGATGTCGCCCTGGATGATCAAGGTGGGTACCCGGATTGACTTCAGCACATCAGCATAGGCCAGCGGCCGGCCGGCGAGCTGTTTACGCACATAGAGCGGCGTTTGCATGCTGGCGGCGGTCAGCCACTCGATTTGCGCGGGCGCCGCGGGCTTGCCGAAGCATAGTTCGACGAATTCACGCGTGCCCTTGATGAATGTCGTCGGATCGGAGCTCAACGCGTCCCGGCTCGCCTCGGTGCGGCGCGCGTTGGGGGCCTCCGGCGATTCATCGATTGTCGATCGCACCGCGACGTAGACGATTCCGCCGAGGCCTGCGTCGCCGTTGACCGCCAGATAATCGTTGAGCACCCGCCCCCCGTAGGACCAGGGCACCATCACGGGCCGGTTCAGATGCAATGTGTCCATCAGTGCCGTGATGTCATCCGCCCAGCGCTTGCCTTCCCGATAGAACTCCGCGCCGTCCGGCTTTTCAGAAGCCCCGTGACCCCGCAGGTCGATCGCCACGAGGCGGTATTTATGGGCGAGTGCCGGATCGCCGACCTGTTTGGCCCAGGAGAGCGCCGATTGATAGATGCCGTGGATGAACACGATGGACTTGCCGTCCGGATTTCCCCACTCGTACGCCTCGAAGGTCACCCCGTCGGGCGAGCGGACCGGCGTTACCCGGTTGGGCGGCGGGAGCACCTCGGCTGCGGCGATGGGGACCCTCGGCGCCAGTACGAGAAGCAGGCCGAGGATCGCATATAAATGACGAATCATCGTGCGGAGAGGCTACACCGCGCTCGCGGGAGCAGCGGCCGCCGACAGCTCGAACGCCGCGCCGTGCGGGTCGGCCGTATGCAATATTACGGGACGCCGCCAAACTCTTTCGATGTAGCCCAATACCTTCTTGGCGCGTTCGACATCGATGCCGCGCCCGTCGACCTTGTAGTCGTGCACGAGTTCGAGTGTCCCGTCGACGCGCACGTGCGAAGCGGACACGGACGGCGCTCCAAAATTGTATTTTGGGCCGACGATTACTTCATGCAGGGCATCCAGGTCGGTCTTCAGAACCTTTACCGATCCGGAAGAGTCGGCTGCGAAGCGGAATAATTGCAGCTTTGCCGCGAGTTCGGCATTGAGGTGATTGTGCACGAAGCTTACATCGTCATCTTCGTGCATGATGCGGCGCGCGGCATCCATGCCCTCGCGCTCGACGATGTCTTCCCACATCGAAAAGCCGAGATGGTAGGGGTTGATTCCCAGCGCCACCTTGTCTCCGCCGGCAATCGGCCGTACCACGTCCGAATGGCACTTGATGGCATCGACGTAGGCGGCTTGAGGCAGGAAGTCCGCCTCCCGCAGCAATCGCGCATGCCAATAGGATGCCCAGCCTTCGTTCATGATCTGTGTCGCATGCACCGGATGAAAATAAAACGATTCTTCGCGCACCGCCAGAAAAATGTCCCGCTCCCAGCCCTCGAGCTCGGGCGCGTAGTTGGCGATGAACCACAGCAGGTCGCGCTCCGGGTGAGGCGGTATTGCCGCGCGCTTGAGTTTCCGCCCTGACTCGCGTGCGGCACTGTCCGGATTCAGAGAGGCAAACCGCCTGCTGAACGCGCCGTCAGGCAACTCCTCATCGGGCGCCTCGTATTCGGGATACCGTTCCCTCTGCACCCGCCGATCGATGTCGATGTGCTGTTCGAGCGCGAGAGCCGCGTCGAGCACGAGCTCCACTCTCTGCAAACCATGCTCCTCTACGGCCATGGTAATTTGCCGCGCGTGGGACGCCGCCTGTTCGACGATGTGATCCCCCACCTGCTGCTGGCTGTTGTGGAACAGCATGTTGTTGCGCGAGAAATCCGCATGTCCCAGAACATGCGCCGTCACGAGCATGTTCTCGGCCAGACTGTTGCCCGCGGCAAGGTAGGCATGGCCGGGATTGCCCGGAAACACGACTTCGAACAGCCGCGAATGTCCCATTCGATGCTGGATGAGCTGGCTGATGTAGCGTACGCCGAACGACCAGTGCGGCATGCGTACGGGCAGTCCGTACACCGCAATTTCCATCATGAAGGTTTCCGGCACGGCTTCGAAGTCGACCGGGTTGTATTGAAGGCCGGCGCGGGCGGCAAGCTCCTCGATACGCGGCAGCAATTCGCGCCATTGCTTGCTCACATGCGCCGCCGGCATCGTGGTCTCCGATTCATAGGTCAACCTGCCGCCTGATGTTGGAAGAAATGCCGAACGGCGTCCCATATGTCTTCGAAGCGGCTGATGGCGAAACTGGCCGCGGGCTTTCCCCCATCCGCCAGAGCCTTGAACAGGGTGCCGCATTCGGTATTGAGCCGGCCCTGCGAAGTCGTCGAGATTTCAAGGTAGCCCGTGTAGTTGGCGAGCGCGGCGATCTCCCCCAACTCGGCGCCGGCGTCGGCATGGTCGCTCGAGGCGTTGTCGCCGTCCGATGCATAGAAGAGATATACGTTGTAACGGCTGGGGTCGAAGCGGGCGCCGATGATTTCGCGAACCTTCTTCAATCCGGACGAAGTTACCGTGCCGCCGCTGCCGCTTACCTTGAAGAATTCCTCCTCATTGAATTCCCAGGCTTCGGTCGTATGGGCGACGAAAACGGTGTCCAAATAACGGTACTGGCGGCGCAATCCCTGCACCGCCCAGAAAAAGAAGGACTTGGCGAGCTGCCGGTCGCGGTCCGACATGCTGGCCGACACATCCATGAGAAAGAAGACCACGGCCTGCGTGGCGGGCTGCTCGCGTTTCGTCAGCTGGCGGAACCGCAAATCATCATCCGTGAACCGCGGCGAATCCGCGGATTGGACCTCGCGGCGCTTGATGGATTCGCGCATCGAGCGCCTGCGGTCCAGCCGCGAGCGCGCGCCGTGACGGTCCCAACCCTCCCGGATCCAATCGGCTTCCTCTGCGCGGCCGGCACGGGCGCGTAAGTTCGGCAACTTCATCTCTTCCCACAGCCAATCGACGATATCGTCGACCTTGAACTCGAGAAGGAATTCGAACCCGCCGTCGTTGCGGCCGCCGCCGCCCTTGCCGGGCGCGGGTGCGGCGCCCGGCTGGCCGAGGGTGTCGCCGGGTTTGGCCGCGCCTTGCCCGACACCTTGCTGCTCCTCGGGCGTCCGCAGCCGAAAGTGATAGTGCTCGAGCATGCGGACCGGCACACGGATGGTTTTCGTGCCGCCGCTCAGCACATCGCCTCCGGCGATGGCCTCCGGAAGGTGCGCGCGCACCGCCTCGCGCACTTTGTCGTTGTGCCGCAACCAGTCGCGCGCACCGCGCGAAAACAGGTCGTACCAACCCGCGACCGTCGCTCTGCTCGATGTGGACTCGTCTTTGCTCACTTCCAGCTCCTGTCGGAGACTTTCATCGAGGCCTACTCTTGCGACAACAACGTCGTGACGTAGTTCAATGCCTCCTTTGCGCTGTGCTCGTCATAGCCGTATTCGGCGATCATCCGCTGCTGTACGGCTGAGATTTTCTTTTGGGCGTCGTCGTCGGGACGTGCGCTGGAAGTGACCAGGCGCAATACGTCGCGGCGTTCCGCGAACAGATACTGCTCGATGGCCTCGTGCATGCGCGCGTGCCTGTCCAGCGAGAATTTTTCGCCGGCCTTGAAAGTGACCATCGCCTTGCGCACCACTTCCTGCCGGAAGGACTGCTTGCCGGAATCCGACACCTTGATCTTCTCCTCCACGGAGCGCAGGAACCGCTCGTCGGGCGGACGGGTCTCGCCGGTGATGGGGTCGGTTACCTTGCGTTGATCGAGCGAAGCTTCGACTTCATCGAGGTATTTCTCCAGCAGCTGCTGCGCTTCCTGCTCGAACGATGCGAACATCGAGCGGTGGACGTCCTCCTTGACCCAGCGGTTGTAGAATTCCTTGCGCGCGACGACCAAGTGATCCATCCAGAGTTTTTTCTGCTTGGCATCCATCCGGGCATCGCTGTCGATGGAATCCTTGAGCGCCAGCAGCAATTCCATGCTCGTGAGGCTCTTGGCGTCGCTTCGGGTGATGGCATTGGAAATGGCATTGACCACGAAGCGTGGGCTCACTCCCGACAATCCCTCGTCCGGCGATTCCGCCTTGAGGTGCGTCAATTCGGTTTCGGCGAAGCCCTCGATCGATTCACCCGCATAAATTCGCAGTTTCTTCGCCACATCCAATCCCTCCCGTTCGGGTTTCGCCAGGCGGGTCAATATGGCGAAGACGGCCGCCAGCTTCAGGACGTGGGGATCGAGATGGACATGGCGGAAAGCGGGGGCCCCGGAGACGAGCTTTTGATATATGCGTGCCTCGTCGTTATAGGAAAGCGCGTACGGCACCTTGATGATGACCATGCGGTCGAGCAGCGCCTCGTTCTCCTTCTCTTGCAGGAACTTGTTGAACTCGGCCAGATTGGTGTGGGCGAGAATGGTCTCGTCCAGATGGATCAGCGGAAAGCGCGACACCTTGACGTTCTTTTCCTGCGTCAGCGTGAGAAGAAGATAGAGAAACTCGCGCTTGACCTTGAGGATTTCGATCATCTCGAGCATGCCGCGGCTCGCCGCATAGACGGCCCCGGACCAGGACCAGACGCGTGGGTCGCCTTCATCGCCGACCTCTGCTACCTTCGACAAGTCCACCGAACCGACGAGGTCTGCGATATCCGCCGTGGTGGGATCGTGCGGCGCATAGGTGCCCACGCCGACGCGCATGGCTTCCGATAGGAACACGCGTTCGACCGGCACGCGCAGGTAGTCGCCTTGGTACTCGCGCTCCAGACGGTCGCGCGCCCAGGGGCTCAGTTCTCCGTTGATGTCGACGCCGTAGGTTTCCCGAAATGGACCGCGCAGGCTCGCTGGAACGAGATTCAGCGGAGATTCGTGCATCGGCGAGCCCTTGATGGCGTACAGCGCACCATCATCGGTGCGGCTGTATTCCTCCAGGGCGCGCTTCAGCAGGATTGCGAGAGTGGATTTGCCGCCCGATGGCGGACCCAGGAGCAGGAGCAGCCGCCGGCCCACGTCCGACCCGGCCGCCGCTGCCTTGAAATAGTCGACCACTCGTGCGAGCGGTTCATCGATGCCGAATAGTTCCGGGCGAAACAGTTCCTGCGCACGCGCCGTGTCGTCATCGCCCGTGCGCTCGCGGCCGTACCAGCGGAGCATGTCCCATATATATTGGTGGCTTGCGCGCGTGAAGGCTGCGGGATTGTTCGGTAGGATGTTGTGGAGGAAGTCACCGAAGGTGCCCTCCCAGTGCTGAGCGCGGTGCTGGCGGCCGAACGCGCTCAAAGATTCAATGAAAGTAGAACGACGGTCGGAGTCAGTGTTGCTGGTCTCTGGCTGCATGTATGGTCCTCCGCGCAGCTACATCACCATTCACTCTAAATCCAAAAACCCCCCCCAAAAATTCATCTGATCGGTCGATGTGCGATTGATATTAGAACGCACCGATGTCTCATGCACTACACTGGAGTCAGTCGGGATTTAAGTCAACAGCCTTCTTAGCTGCACGTGTCACAGATTGAACGGTGTGTGGTGCGGGCGAGCGGCTTCGATTGCACCAGCGACGCAGCGACCATGCGCGGCCGGCGGAGATGCGGAGCGCCACGGTGCCGGGCCGAAGGTGCGTAGATCACACTTCTCGCCATTCGCCGGCAGAGTCAGGCAACTCACGCGAGGGCAGACCTTGCTCAAATGCTACGCCAGTGCTGCTGAAACACAATACCCAACGACGCCGCACAGCGGCCCCATCGAAATGATGCCCCTGCCGTCGCTCCGCCGCTGCACTACAATTTTTTTCGAGTGCAATCAAGCACTTTGCGCGCCGCGGAGATTTGTCGGCGTGCTGCGTTTTTTCCGGATCCGAACTTACTAGAATAAAGCAACGTGGGCTCGTGTGCGTTAGGATCCTCCCTCAATTCGGCATCCGCAGAGAAATGAATATGCTCATCACTCCGGGCAAAGCCTCGGTCACCGGTCCCTGCCAGCAAGAGTTGGTCCGCATCTGATGCCGCGCTCATTGAGAGTCCTGGCGCTGCTCATGCCGGCGCTCGTAGCATCTGCGCATGCGCAGTCGCCTGCCAGGCCATTCAACGTCGTCGGCGCCACCATCGCCGAAACCCAGGCTGCCATTCGCGAAGGCCGTACCACTTGTCGCGCCGTCGTCGAAAGCTACCTGGCCCGCATTCGCGCCTACGACCAGACCCCCATCGGTGGCCTGAACCTCAACTCCATCGTCCTCATCAATCCGGACGCGCTCTCCGAGGCCGAGGCCTGTGATCGCAGCTTCACCACCACGCACAGGCTGCCGCCATTGGGCGGCATCGCCATGCTCATCAAGGACAACTACGACACGGCAGGGCTGCAAACTACGGGTGGTTCGCTGGCGATGAAGGGATTCATCCCCGAGCACGACGCCGCCATGGTGGCCAGGCTTCGAGCGGCAGGAGCGATTATCCTGGCCAAGACGAACATGGCCGAGTGGGCTTTCAGCCCTTATCTCACCTCCAGCTCCATCGCAGGCATCACCCGCAATCCGTACGACCTCACCCGCGTTCCCGCCGGATCGAGCGGAGGAACCGCTGCGGCCGTTGCCGCCAGCCTCGGTGAGGCCGGCCTGGGCACCGATACCGGCAACTCCATCCGTGGTCCTTCGTCGCATAACGCGTTGGTTGGCATCCGGCCCACCATCGGCCTCACCAGCAGGTCCGGCATCATTCCCCTCTTCGCGCATAACGACGTAGGCGGTCCCATGGCGCGCACGGTGGCCGATGCTGCAGTATTGTTGACGGCCGTCGCCGGGCCTGATCCTGCCGACCCGATAACCGCGATTGCCGCTGAACGATTCCCTCATCCTACCGACATTGACTACACCCGATACCTGGAGCGCGGCGGCCTCAAAGGTGCACGCATCGGTGTCTTCCGGCAGTACTTCGAGACGGACGAGACTGACCCCGAAGTAAAGGCCCTCACCGTACAGGCTCTCAAAACTCTGCAGCAGGAAGGCGCGACGCTCGTCGATCCATTTACCATTCCCGGTTATGAGGAACTTGAAAAGGGTCTCTGGTGCGGCGACTTCGAAGCCGACCTGAATGCCTATCTGGCGCATCACCCCAACGCGCCGTACCACGATCTCAAATCCATCGTGGCGTCCGGTCTCTACCTGCCCTACATCGAAAAGGATATCAACGCATCCATTGGGCCCCCGCAGAAGGATGACCGTCGTTCTCCCTGCGCCGACGTGTACCACGATCCCGCAAAGATCGCCTTCCGCAATGCGCTGCTCGCAGCGATGACAAAGAACCATCTCGACGCCATCGTCTACCCCACCTGGAGCAACCCTCCACGCAAGGTCGGTGACACCACCAGCCCGGCAGGCGACAATAGCCAGATTCTCTCGCCGCAGACCGGTTTCCCGGCCATCACCGTTCCCATGGGATTCACGCACGGCAGCCTGCCCGCCGGACTGACGATCCTGGCCCCGGCCTTTAGAGAGGCAACGCTGATCCGTTACGCGTACGACTTCGAACAGACCACCCGGCAACGTAAGGACCCGCCGCTTTTTCCGGCCCTGCCCTGAGCGTCGCCGCGGTACCATGGTGGCTGAGGATGGGGTTTTGCTGAAACGTTTGGGTTATAAGCTATGACAAAAGATGCCGCGTGGCCCGAGATCGGTAGCTATCGAGCGGAACTGGCAAAGCTGACCGGTGGCCCGCGCTACGTGTCGGTGCGAATTGCGGCCGGCAATTTACCGCGAGCGTTGCCCGCTCGCGACGGCGTTTTCCTCAAGCACCGCTTGCGCGCCCGGTTGGGGTTTCCCGTGATGGCCGACGCGTTCTGTGATCTTGCAGGAATTGAAAAGCCGCGTCTCGCGACGACTGAGGCTCAAGCACCCGCACCCAAGGTATAGCTGCGTGGGCGTTACGACCGAGTTATCCAAATTCTGTGCCGAGCTCACTGTCGGCAAGATTCCGTCGGAGGTGGTCGGTCGTGCGCGTCTGCTCCTGCTGGACTTGGTCGGCAATATCATTCGCGGCCGCGAAACCGAGAGTACGCCGGCATTATTGTCGGCAATCGGTGCGCTGGGGTTGGCGGAAGGTGCGAGCTGTGTTTTTGGCGACCCGCACACCTACTCGCCTGCGGGCGCCGCGCTCCTGCAGGGCGCACTTGCGCACTCCCTGGACTTCGACGACACCCATGCGGCAGGTACTCTGCACCCGGGCGCTCCGGTAATTCCGGCGGCGCTTGCGGCCGCGCAGATGACCAACGCCTCCGGCGCAACGACGTTGGCGGCAATCATTGCCGGATACGAGGTCATTTGCCGGGTGGCGCTGGCACTCCCGGCAGGCGAACACTATGAGAGGGGCTTCCACCCAACGGCAACTTGCGGCGCTTTTGGGGCCGCCGCAGCCGCGACCCGCGTGTTTGGACTCGATGCCGAAGGCGTGGCGTCGGCGCTGGGTATTGCGTTGAGCCAGACCGCCGGCAGCCTGCAGTTTCTGCAAAACGGTGCATGGACCAAGAGATTTCAAGTAGGTTGGTCCGCAATGGCCGGACTCGTCGCGGCGACATTGGCGAGCAAGGGATTCAAAGGCGCCGGCGAGGCCATTGAAGGTAGGCATGGATTTTTGCGCTCGTATGCGCCCGCGCCGTCGCCGCGGCGGGTGACGCAAGATCTGGGCACTGTCTTCGAACTGATGGCAACCGGCGTGAAGCCTTACCCGTCCTGCCGCTACGGTCACGCCGGCATAGACGCGGCGCTGGCCATACGCGCCGAACACGATCTGCAAGCGCATGAAATTTCGAGGGTGGTCTACGGATTGTCGAAGGCAGGCATGCTGTTGGTCGGCGAGCCGGCACAAAAGAAAGCGAATCCCCAGAATATCGTCGACGGCCAGTTCAGCGCGCCTTTCGTGCTGTCGGTCGCCTTGGCCACCGGAGCCATGAGGTGGGACAGCTACAACTTGTTGCGCGACGTCCGGATTCAAACTCTACTGCCCAAAATACACTGCGAGTACGATGCCGAAATAGAAGCGGAGTTTCCCGTCAATATGTCGGGCAAACTGACCGTACATGCCCGCGGTCAGGTCTTCGTCAAGAAGATGGTTGTGCCGAGAGGCGAGCCGAGCAACTTTCTATCGGAGGAAGAATTGCTGGAAAAATTCACCAACCTATCGGAGCCTGCGCTGGGTGGAGTGCCGACGGCGAAGCTTGCCGCCGCAATCCTCGACATCGATCGGCTGGAGAGCGCGTCAACATTGTTCGATCTGGGCGCAAGACTCGGCACATGAGTCCACGTTCGCTGTTGTTCGTGCCGGCGGACAGCGAGCGCAAGCTCGCGAGGGCCGCTGACACCGGCGCGGATGTCCTCATTCTGGATCTCGAAGATGCGGTGGCGCCCGAACGCAAGCCGGCGGCGCGCGAACTGGCGCGCGCATTTCTGCAGTCGCCGCGCAGCGCTGCATCCGCGGAGCTTTGGGTGCGCATCAATGCGCTGAATACGCGCGATTCACGGCTCGATCTGGCGGCGATCGTAGGCGCGGGACCTTGCGGTCTCATGGTGCCGAAGGTGGATCATCCTGCCGGGCTCGTCGCTCTCAGCGAAGATCTGAGCACACGCGAGGCGCAAGCGGGTATTGGCGCGGGAACCACCCGCCTCATCTCTCTTCTGGAGAGTCCGGGCGCCATTCTGACTGCCGCCGACTACCTGCAGACGCGACTGGAGCGCTTGAGCGGCGTCACTTGGGGTGCGGAAGATCTGGCTGCTGCGCTGGGCGTTCGATCGCCGCGCGGCGCCGACGGCGAGTGGAACTTTGCGTTGCGCAGTGCGCGGCTTCAGTGCTTGCTGGTGGCGCGGGCGCTCTCTGTGGATGCGATCGAAACAGTCACGACCGATTTCAAGAACCTGGACGCGCTGCGCGCCGAATGTCTGCGTGCACGCGCGGCAGGTTTCACCGGAAAACTTGCAATTCATCCCGATCAGGTCGGCGTGATCAATGATGCATTTCAGCCCTCGCCTGCGGAGCTGGAGCATGCGCGGCAGGTCATTGCGGCGTTTGAGAAAGTCCCTGGAGCGGGTGCCGTGGCGCTCGACGGCACGATGCTCGACATCGTGCATCTGCACGCGGCGCAGCGTCTGGTCGGCGGCCGGAAAGAGAGTTGAGCAATGGTGGGCATATGAAAACTGCGGAAGATTACCTGGATATTCGCGAAGGCGTGCGAGGTCTGTGCGCGGAATTTCCGGGCGAATATTTTCGCAAGATCGACGCTGAGCGCGGCTACCCTGAGGATTTCGTGAATGCCTTGACCAAGGCTGGCTGGCTGGCCGCACTCATTCCTCAGGAGTATGGCGGCTCGGGGTTGAGCATGGCCGAAGCCTCGGTCATCATGGAGGAGATCAATCATGCCGGCGGCAACTCGGGGGCCTGCCACGGACAGATGTATGTGATGAACGTGCTGGTGCGGCACGGCTCCGAGGAGCAGAAGCGCCAATTCTTGCCGCAGATTGCCGCGGGCAATCTGCGTCTGCAGTCGATGGGCGTGACCGAGCCAACCACCGGCACCGACACCACCAAGCTCAAGACGACGGCCGTGCGCAAAGGCGACCGCTACGTGATCAATGGGCAGAAGGTGTGGATCTCGCGTGTGCAGCACTCCGACTTGATGCTGTTGCTGGCGCGCACCACGCCGATTGCGCAGGTGAAGCACAAATCCGATGGCATCTCCGTTTTTATCGTCAATCTGCACGACGCGGTGGGCAACGGTTTGACGCTGCGGCCGATCCCGAACATGGTCAATCATGAAACCAACGAGTTGTTCTTCGACAACCTGGAGATTCCCGCCGAGAACCTGATAGGCACGGAAGGCTCGGGATTCAAGTATATTCTCGATGGCCTCAATGCGGAGCGTGCCCTGATCGCGGCGGAATGCATCGGCGACGGATATTGGTTCATAGACAAGGCGGCAAAGTACGCTGGCGAGCGTGTTGTATTCGAACGCGCCATCGGCAAAAACCAAGGCGTGCAATTTCCCATCGCGCGTGCCTACGTCAATGTCGAGGCCGCCAGCCTCATGAGGTTCCGGGCGTGCGCCCTGTACGATGCCCATCGGCCCTGCGGTGCCGAGGCCAATATGGCCAAGCTTTTGGCCGCCGACGCCTCCTGGGAGGCAGCCAATGTCTGTCTGCAGACGCATGGCGGGTATGGATTTGCCTGCGAATACGATATCGAGCGCAAGTTCCGCGAAACGCGCCTCTATCAAGTTGCACCGATTTCGACCAATTTGATTCTCTCCTACGTAGCAGAGCACGTGCTCGGCCTTCCGAGGTCGTTCTGAGTACTCAGAGTCAATTTGCACCGAGTTTCTCTAATCGCACAGGAGGACATTACATGGCGACAACTTCTCGCGCGGTGATCTGCCGCGAATTGGACCGGCCGGTGGTGGTGGAGCACATCACCGTGGATTCGCCCAAGCGCGGCGAGGTAATGGTCAAGCTCGCTGCTTGCGGCGTGTGCCACTCGGA
>Ga0116129_1000471_pt1 | contig 26210 bp, 21 predicted proteins | sample June2015DPH_17_2_FD_89732 | JGI IMG/M metagenome (GOLD analysis project Ga0116129, IMG submission 89732) | Peatland microbial communities from SPRUCE experiment site at the Marcell Experimental Forest, Minnesota, USA - June2015DPH_17_10 | ecosystem: Environmental > Terrestrial > Soil > Wetlands...
GACCACGCCGGCCACAGACGGATTTCCGAGCGCGCAGCCGCTCGGTCCGCCGCTGCCGCCGATCGCATTCAAGAGGTCGTTCTGCGTCCCGGTGCTGGTCGCGACGCTGGACGAATTGCAAAACGCAGCGGGTGTCGTGCCGAGAAACGATGCCAGCAATCCCGAGGCGCACGAGTCATCCCAAGGAATCTCTTGGATATAGGAAAGCGCAGAGCTGAAAGTAGCGTTGTTGGTCGAGCTCCAATAGATCGACGGATCCACGCCCAATGCGGTGTAGCCGAAATCGAGTCCACCGACCGAGACATTGTACGGCGTCGAAGTAAAACCGCTGACGCCGATGCCATGCTTCGCGGGATCGCCATTGTCGGCACTGGCGGCATTCTCGTCGCCCGACGATACGAAGATCGACACGCCTTCGGCGGCGGCCTGCTGATAGGCGAAGTAATAGCTCAAGTTGGCGCTCTGGCCATTGGCCGCTTCGGCTTCGCCGTAGCTGATGCTGACGACGGAAGGCAAGCTGCGGCTGGGGCCATTCAGCGTATTGACCAGCGCGATCAGCCCGCCGAACGTGGTGGTGGTGTCCTCGCATGCCGCGAGCACGATGGCGGCGTTCGGCGCGCCCGCGCTGGCCCATTCCACATCGATCGCCGCCTCACTATCGTCGCCGAAACCCGGATCGGATTTCTTGCCTTGAAAGCCAGGATTGGTGCAGGAGATTCCGCCGCTCGGACTTACCTGGCTCAACGTGGCGAACGGATAGGACTTCGTCAGTCCGAAGGTCGAACGGAATACCTGCCAATCGCTGGTCGAGTAGAGATAGGTATCCTCCACCACCATGATGGTCTCGCCTTTACCGGAGTAACCTGCCGCGAACAGCGGCTTCAAGTTATAGATGGTCGCGATGTCTCCCGCGACCAAGGCGTGGGAGGTGCCGTTGGTGGTGGTAAAGGTGTAGCCCGGCTTCGCTGCGCGCGCCACCAATTGCGCCTTGGGACGAAAGTCGTGCAGCGACACGATGCCCGCCACGGCCGGCAGCAAGGCGCTGGGAATCTGCGGATCGCTGGCGTTCGCAATGTGCAGCACACCATTCACCCGGTAATTGTGGATTTCGCTGCGGAAAGCCTGGCGCACCTGCGCCGCTGTGCCGCTGAAGTCGATGCTCAGGCCGCTCGGCGTCATGCCGTTCACCGTGAAGCCCTGCGACTGCAGCCAACTCTTGACGGCCGCAACGTCCTGCGCCGCAACCCCGTAATGAGCCGCAAAATCCGCTGGCGTCAGCCACTGATGAAAGCTTTGCGACTGCGGGTTGTGCAAGTCGTCGATCAGCTGGGTGAGGGCCGCCTCACGCTCGGGCGAGCGCTTCAGCTGCAGCAACATGTGATTGAGCGGCAGAGAGTCGGCCACCGCGCCCTCATCGTTTGCCGCCGTGACCTCGGGCCGCGTATTGCCGGCAAGCACCGAGAGTTGCGCCGTGTCGATCGATTCAGCGATCATCGGCTTGGGAGTTCCGCTCGGCGCGGCATAGCAGATTGTCGCGGCGAGCGCGGATAACGCACAGAGTGCGTTCGAGACTTTTCGAATCATGATTTCCCCCGTTTGTTGTTCTTCCCTGGCGGCAATCGCCGCCGATGGCCAATCCTAGCCGGGGTTGGCCCAAGAGTCACCATGCGGGGAGATTCCCATTTCGGGCCCGCTTCGGTAATGATGGCATCGGATTCGACTTGTGCAGGACATCGTGACAACACAGACCTGGAATACCGAGGGCTACCAGAAGAACGCGCGATTCGTCACCGATCTCGGTGCGCCGGTCCTGGAGCTGTTGGCTCCCAGACGCGGCGAACACATCCTGGATGTGGGCTGCGGCGACGGCGTGTTGACAAAAAAGATAGCCGATCTTGGTTGTCAGGTTGTCGGTCTCGACTCCAGCCCGGACTTCGTCGCCTCCGCCAGAAGACTGGGATTGGAAGTCGTTGAGAAGAGTGCCTACGACATGGACTTTGCTGCGCGATTTGACGCGGTATTTAGTAACGCCGCGCTCCACTGGATGAAAGACGCCGACCTCGTGATCGGCAAGGTCGCAAAGGCGTTGCGCCCGAAGGGACGTTTTGTGGCTGAAATGGGCGGCCACAACTGCGTGAAAACCCTGCTGACCGCGTTGATCGAGGAACTGAACCGCCGCGGTTACGATGGCCAAGCCGCGAACCCCTGGTATTTTCCGACCGTCGAAGACTACGGTGCGCGCCTTGCCGCCGCCGGTTTCGAAGTACGAAATATCGCGCTCATCCCGCGACCGACTCCTCTGCCGGGCGATGTGATGGGCTGGCTGCGGACCTTTTGTGGCTGTTTCACGGCCGTGCTGGCGCCCCATGAGCGCGAGGACTATCTCAAGAGTGTTCGCAAACGAATCAAGCCAGATCTATGTGACGCCGAAGGAAACTGGACTGCGGATTACGTGCGTCTTCGTTTCGAGGGGCACCTACGCTAAGGCGGTAATTGTCCGCTCATCCTCAGCGCTTGATTGCCTTCAGGCGCGGGATGGCGCCCTTGAGAAGTTCGAGGCTCTTCCACCCTTCTTTGGGCGGGAATCCACCGAGCAATGGCTGGAAGCCGAACGTGCCCCGGTCTTCCACCTTGTCGGCATTCGCGATCAGCTGGTCCGGTGTCCAGACGGCAAACATGCCGGACTTGCGCAGCGCCTCGAGGGTGGTGAGGCCCTTGAAGGGCGAGTTCGTATTCTCTTCTTGCGCCGCCCACTTGGCATATTCGGAGACGACGTGGAATGCATGGGGCTCGAGCAGTGACCAGGTTCGATCAGGATCTTCCGACAACATGATGATGCCCGGCAGGCGGTGACAGGGCCGAGCGTATTTGCCCGGCTCGCGCCCCAGCTTGAGACACTCCTCTTCATAAATCGGGATGAGGTCTGCGCGCATGGGACCGAAGCCCACACCGAAGCGCGCCGCGCGCTTGGCCGATGCCGCGACGCCACCGCCGACCAAGACGATGTCTTCCGGCTTCTGCACCGGGAGCGGGCGCACATAGACCGGACGCCCGTTCGCCTCGAACTTCTCGCCGCGCAATGCGCGCAGGATGGTCTCGATGCCCTCGTCCAGGAGCCGGCTGCGATCGTGCAGCGATGCGCCGAACATCGCAAATTCGAATCGGACATAACCCGCGCCGAATATTACGTTCAGGCGGCCGCTCGACATCAGGTCGAGGATCGCTATCTGTTCGGCGATCTTCACAGGATCATGCAGCGGCAGAATCACGGCGCCCAAGAGGATGGTTATTTTCTTCGTCACCGCCGCGATCCCGCCGCCCAGGACGAAGGGCTGCGGCAAATAGCCGTCGTCCGAGCCATGATGTTCCATCAATCCGATGCGATCGACGCCGATCTGGTCGGCATAGGCGGCCATTTCCAGCGCAGCCGCATACAGATCCTTGGTTGGCGCGGCGAATGCAGGTGAGCGCATATCGAAGGAAATGGTGGTCTGGATCGGAGTCACTACTTTTGTCCGGTATAGGATTTGGACATTTCCTCGATGGCGAGGATCCGGGCGCGCCGCTGCGCGGGCGAATTGGGAGCGTAGCCCACGGTTTCATCGTCCTGGCCCCAATTGTAGTCCGGACCGTGCGGCAGCCGAGCCAGCCCGATCTCGGCGACATCTTCCGGTTTGGCCATGCCTGCCGGGATGGGCTGACCATTACGTTCCAACAGTAGTCTATGCGCCGGCGTATCGGTGCGGCCCAGTATCAGGTTCAGCACGTCCACGCCGTGGTGGCGTAATTCGGCCCACAGCGCTTCGCCGAAGCACAAGTCGAAAGCTTTGACGGCCGAATAGACTGCGATACCGTTCAGCCCTCCGTAGCATGCACCTGAGCCGACGATGATGATCCCGCCGCGCCGTCGCGCGCGCATCGCTCGGCCAAAATGGTGGCAGTTGCGCATGGTGCTGACGACATTGAGGTTCACCAGTTGGTCCCAATTGGCTATCTCATTGTCCAGGAACATTGAACCGTTGGTATCGGCACCGGCGTTGGCGATGAACAGACCGACCTCGCGGCCGGCCGCCGCCGCTACGATTTGTTGGGTGGCACCGAGCGTCGATAAATCGACGCATGCGGTGACGCATTCCACGCCTTTGGCCCGGATCGCAGTGCCGAGTTCGGCCAGCGGCTCCTGACGCCGCGCGATGAGAATCAAGTTGATGCCCTTACCGGCAAGATTATGCGCAAACGCGCTGCCGGTGCCCTCAGAGGCGCCGGTAATCAAAGCCCAAGGTCCATATTTATCGTTGAAAGCCATTTAGTTTCCCCTTTTCTGACGCTGATTCAGGCTTAGCATATACGTCTATTCAAGCGCTTGGGGAGTAGCATAGGAACCCAGGCGGAAGGTAGGTATGGCCGAGATAGCATCGCGCATTGAAGTTTTGGAGGCTCGCATAGCCATTGCAGATGTCGTGCATGGCTATGCGTTCAACATACGCTCGGGCAATGCTGCCGCTTGCGAAAAGCTCTTCACCGAGGACGCTGTTTTCGAGGTGCGGGAGCGACTGCTGAGCGGCACCGGAATCGTTCGTACACGATCGACGCTCACCGGCCGCGCCGCCATCGTGGCCTATCTCACGGACGGCGCCGCGTCGCAAACGCGCCTCTGCCCGTTGATCCAGAATCTGATCATTCGTGTCAACGGGCGGGAAGCCAGCTGCAGCAGCGCCATGGTTGCGTTCGTTCTGAGCACCGGAATGCGAATCCTCGGAGAATATGAGGACAGCTTTCGCTACCAGGATGACTGGCGCTTCTGTTACCGAATTTTCACGATTCTGGGCGAGTTCCCCGCCGGTTGATGCCGCCTGTAGCCAGCGCGCGCCTGCGCGTGGCAAACTTTTTTCCGCAGCGTTTTAGGAGCTAATTCTGTGAAAACCACCGATCGAATCGAAAATCTGAAAACGCCGGACGGCACGATGGAGGTATTCATCGCCCATCCGCAAGGCACCGGACCATTTCCCGTCGTCGTTCAGGTCATGGATGCACTGGGCATGCGCGAGGAATTGCGCGATCACGCGCGCCGCGCGGCAGCGTGGGGCTACTATGTGCTTGCGCCCGACGTTTTCTATCGCGTCGGACTCAAAGGTCCGATCGATCTGGCAAATCCCGATGGGATGCAGAAGATCATGTCGGCCATGAAGGATCTGACGGACGCGCGTGCCACCAGCGACATCCAAGCCGTGCTCGAACTTGCCGGGCGTGACAAGGCCGCCGGCAAAGGCAAGATCGGCATCTATGGGTTCTGTATGGGCGGCAGATTGACGCTGGTCTTGAGCCAGGCCTTGGGTGAACGGGTTGCCGCGGCTGCCTCGATACATCCGGGAGGCCTCGTCGTCGATCAACCGAACTCTCCGCATCGGCATCTTGATCGTGTGCGGGCCGAGCTCTACTTCGGCATCGCTGACCAGGATCGGATGGCCACACCCGAGCAAATGAAGGAATTGGAAGCAGCGCTCGCGGCGCGCAAGATCCGCTATCAACTCGACATGCATACCGGCGCACTGCACGGCTACATGATGCCGAGCCGCTCAGAGCTCTATAACGAAGCGGCCGCGGAAAAGGTGTGGGGTCTGATGCAAGCCCTGTTCAAGCGGAACCTGACCGCAGCATAACCGGTTGGCAACCGCCGCATGCGGGCCGGTTCAGCTGCTGGGCAGCCTGAACACCGGCACGCTGGCATTGGCGGCGGTGAGCCACTCGACCTCGACCGCATCGCCGATGGCGATTCCGTCCAACGGCGCATCGATCAGTGCCGAGACCAGTCGGACGCCCTTTGCCTGCTCGAATTCGACCAGCACCGGCACCCGATAGCGCGGCGCTGCGTCCTTGTCGCCGGGGACCGGCAGCACGGTGAAGGAATAGATGCGGCCCTGCCCCGGCGGGACCCATGCGACCTTCTGCGATTGGCACTCAGGACAGAACGGACCGGGAGGCCAGCGGAAGGTGCCGCAGTCCGCGCAGCGCGGCATCAGCAGCTTGTGTTCGGCCGTCGCCTGCCAGAAAGGTTCGCCCCAGGCGTCCCAAGGAACTTCGAGCGAGGACAAATCCGGCGCGATGCTGCGCGCGCTCAACGCTCGTTCCTCAAGATCGCGGCCGTCATCGGGATTGGCGCCGGGCCGCCGGTGACCAGCGCGGTCCGCGCATTCTTGATTTGATTCACCGCCGTGCCGCGCAATTGTTCCACCGCTTCGCGAACGTGAGTCATGCCTACCACATAGCCCTCCGACAAGTGCCCGCCGTGCGGATTGATGGGCAGCGAACCGTCGAGCCGGATGGCGCCGCTTTCGACGAAGGCACCGCCCTCACCACGCTTGCAGAAGCCATAATCCTCGAGCTGCATGATCACCAGCGGCGAGAAATGGTCGTAGATCAGCGCAACGTCGATGTCCTTCGGACCGACTCCCGTCTTCTCATAGAGACGCTGCGCCACCGCTCCGGCACCCGCCGTCGTGAAGGCCTCATCCGACTGGTTCAGCCAGAAAAAGGCTCGCCCCCAATCTCGCGTTCCCACCTGGGCAGCGCCCGCGATATACACCGGAGGCTTCGGCAGGTCGGCAGCCCGTTCGGCGCTGGTGACCACGAATGCCAGCGCTCCGTCGGTCTCCAGACAAAAATCCAGGCGGCACAGAGGATCCGCGAGCATGGGTGATGCCATATATTCATCGAGCGTCAGGGGCTTGCGGCGTAGCGCGGTCTCACGTGTGGACGCGGCGGCGCGCGAAGCCATGACGATTTCGCCAAAGGCCTCCCGGCGCGTGCCGTAGAGATGCATATGGCGCCTGGCTGAGAGTGCCAGCGCCTGCCCGGGGCCGGACAGCCCGGCGATGCGATGAAACACGCTGTCGGGCGTGACGCCGAGATTGGTCAGCGATTGGCCGTAGCGACGGCCGACTTGCTGGGCCGCGCCGATACACAGGATCGTCTTCGCGCGGCCGGTCTCGATGCCCATGGATGCCAGATCGAGCACTCCGGCCATACCGCCGCCAAAACCGGAGACGATGTGCGAGAAGGTAATGCGCCTGATGCCCAGCTGCTCGGTGATCGTGCCCGGATCGAATCCGTAAGCAAAAAAGGTAAAGCCGTCGACATCATCCAGCTTGAGCCCTGCATCGGCCAAGGCCGCGAAAACCGCCTTGCCGATCAGCTCATAGACCGTCTGCGGATGGGATTGGCCGCGGAAATAATAGGGCGTTGCACCCACCCCAACGATTGCTGCCTCGCCGCCGCAGGGCGCGCGGCTCATGGTGGCGCCTCCGCTTTTGCCAATTGGCCAAGCTGGACACGATCGACCTTGCCGCTGCCCAGGCGCGGCAGCGTCTCCATGAAGGCGATCTCCCGCGGCAACTTGAAATGCGCCAGCCGCGGTTTCAGCCAGGCTAGAAGATCCGCATCGCTCAAGGTCTGGCCGGACAACATCTGCACATGAAGACGAATGGCTTCGCGCTTGCGCTTGTCGGGCACACCCACCGCACAGCAGGCCGCAATCGCCTCGTGGCTGCAGACCACCCGCTCGACCTCCTCGATCGATACATTCTCACCGCCGATCTTCAGCATCAGCTTCAGCCGCCCGTGCCAGGTCAGATAACCGCTGGCATCGATGGAGACCAGATCCTCGCTGCGGAACCAGCCGTCCTTGGTGAACGCCCGCGCGGTCTCCACCGGCTTGTTCCAATATCCCCGTGTGAGATTGCCGCGCACCAGCAGCTCGCCGGGGACGCCGGGCGGCAAATCTTCCAAGGTTTCGGGATCGACGATGCGCGTCTCATTACCTTCCAGCGGTCGTCCGTTCGCCACGTCGCAATTCCCCGGCGTGAAGCTCGATAGCGCCACCGGGCCGTAAGTTTCCGTCAGGCCGAAGGCATGGAAGCACGAGCTGACGTTGGGCATGACCTTGCGCGCCGCATCGTTGGGCAGATCCGCTACCCGCACCGACCTCCACACCTGGCCCTTGGCGAGCGCCGCCTGCACCACCTCATCCCCCAGCATGGTGACGAACACCGTGGCCTGCTCGGATGCGATCAAATCCGCCGCGAGGGGAGCGTTGAAGGCTTCGGTGAACACCAGGGTCCCGCCGTTCACCAGCATGGTCATCAGGCCGTAAATGCTGCCGCCGGCGTGAAAGAAGGGCATCATGCTGAAATACGTGTCATTTCCATCGGCGCGCATGCGCCGCGAATGCAGCACGGCATTGGCGACGATGCCGCCGTGTTCGAGCATCACGCCCTTGGGGAACGCCGTGCTGCCCGAGGTATATTTGACCATCGCCAGATCGGTGGCCTGCGTTTCAAGCTCCATCCGATCGGCGAGCGCATGAGCTTGCGGCGAGGAGTTTCTGGCGAGCGCGTCGAAATCGAAGGCGCAGTCCAGCTTGCCGCCGCTGCGTGCATACAGAACGATGTTGCGCAGATCCGGCAGTTCCTCGCTGCAGAGGAATCCCGGCGTCTTTGCCGCCGCCACCGCGGGACAGATCTGCGCCAGCAGCTGCGGCATCTTCAGCGCGCGAAAGCCGTCGATCATGAGCAGGTGCCGGGCGCCCGACTGCTCGATGAAATATTTGATCTCCGGCGGCTTCAAGAAGGTGTTGACCGGCACCAGCGCTGCACCGATGCGCATGGTGGCGAAGGCCGAGATCACCCATTCCATCGTATTGGTCATCCACAGGACGACCCGGTCTCCGCGCCGCACGCCAATGCCGGCGAGGCCTGCGGACAGAGCACGAATGCGCGTCAGCAGCTCGCGGTATGTCAGCCGCGACACCTCGCCGCGGTCGTCGGCGGCCACGAGCGCATGGCGCTCTGGATCATGCGCGGCGGCATCGTTGAGCGCCCGCCAGAGCGTGAAGGATCGCAGGCGCGCGAGCTCGGCCTGCGCGTCTCGAGGCGTTGCTCCGAGCGCGGCCATCGCGGCTTCCTGCCTCATGTCGTGACTGTCATGGCAGGTTGCAGCGCCGGATGCGGCAAGCGGAACAGCCGGGCTGCATTGCCGCCCAAGATGTCCGCTTTGTCCTGCTCGCTGATGTCGATGCCGTCGAAGATATGCGCCAGCACCTGCTTCGACTTGGGGAAGGTGCCCTCATGATGCGGGTAGTCAGCCCCCCACATGATCGCCTTCGTTCCGGTGACGGAGCGGGACATGATGCACGCCCGGTCATATTGGAACGAGCATGCCACCTGGCGCGCGATGATCTCGCGCGGTGTCAGCGAGAGTTTGGGTTTCACGAAGATGTCGTGCGCCTCATAGACTTCGTCCATGCGTTCGGCGACCGCCGCCAGCCAGCTGGCACCGGACTCGATGCAGCACACCTTTGCACCGGGGAAGCGATCGAGCACCCCGCCCGCGACCAGTTGCATGATCGTCAGCATGCCGTCGCATGACTGAATGGCGTAATTGATCACCGCGCCTCCCGGGCCCCGGTGGCTGCGCACATCCTCGCGCCCGGTGCCGGTATGCAGCACGAAAACGATTCCGTGTTCCTGTCCGGCGGCGAACACCGGATCCCACGCCTCGAGATTGTAAGTCGGCAGTCCCGACGCCGGTTCGATCAGGCTCGGCAGCATGGCGGCGGTGAATCCCATGGCGGCGAGCCGCTTGATTTCGGCGACGGTGTAATCGAAGTTGCGCACGGGCAGAATTCCACAGCGCACGAAACGCTCCTTGTGATCCTTGAACATCCCCTCGTGCCAATCGTTGTAAACCTGGGCGGTCGCCAGTTCCGCCTCGGCGTTCTCGATGAGGAATGCGGTCAGAGCCAAGGAGGGGAACACGATTTCGGCATCGACGCCGTCCAATTCCATGTCGAGCAGCCGGCCCGCCACTTCACGAGCGCCCCGCCGGTTGCTGCGTCCGAATTCCTCGCCGTCTTTTCCCATCCGCGGTGGCGGTTTGTACAAAACCGACTTGCTGGTGACCTTGTCGCCGGCCATTCTGAACATGAAGCCATCGCGAATTTCCGCGCGCACGCCGAAGGAACGCAACGAAGGCGGAAGTCCCGCGGTGAGCAAGTCCGATGGCTCGACGATGTGGCCGTCCGCGCTGAATACGAACATGTCGGTTCTCCTTGCGTTAAGTTTCGTGTGCACCCAGGTCAAAGCTCACGCAGCATCAATCTTGCCGAATAGCTGCTCGATCGCGGCATCCATCCCGAGAACGCGCTCGCGGCGCGTGTTCGCCGACGCCGGCATTCCGCCGGCTTCGTCGTTGGCCAATCCCATGTTGTGCACCGGCCCATGCGCAAGGCGCGCAAGCCCGCTGCGCGCCACATCGTCAGGCAATGCAAGATTCGGCGAGCTTGGCCTGCCCTTCTTAGCCTGCAGCCGGTGATATGCCGGTGTATCGGTCTGGCCCAGGACCAGTGTCAACACGTCGACCCCGTAGGGGCGTAATTCCGACCACAGGGATTCGCAAAAATTGAGCTGGAATGCCTTGGCCGCCGTATAGATCGCGAGTCTGCCCGCCCCGCCGTAGCAGGCGCCCGAATTGACGATGAGAATTCCGCCGCGCCGCCGCCGGGTCATGAGCTTGCCGAAATGATGACAACTGCGCACCGTCGTCCTGATGTTGATATGCATGAGATCGAGCCACGCACTGGCATCGCAATCCAGGAAGCGCACCCCATGGGGATCGGCGCCGGCATTGGCCACATACAGTCCGACTTCGCGTTTCCCGGTGGCGGCGACGATCTGCTCGAATGCGTCGGGCGCCGACAGATCGATGCGGGCCACGACGCACTCCACACCACTCTCGCGCCTTATCTCTGCCGCGACCGCTTCGAGCGGACCGCCGTTCGCGATGAGGAGGCACGCCACGCCCTGCGCGGCGATCTGGCGCGCGAACGAGCGACCCGTCCCCTCGGACGCGCCGGCCACGATGGCCCAGGGACCATATCGCTCGCGGAAATCCTCGCTGCCAGCCATGAGCTCGGTTGCCTTCACTATGATTCTCTTATAATATTCACGATATCATGGAATTTACAAGAAATAATTTGAATGAGGCCGAATTGCAGTTCATCCATGACGTGGCCTCCGTATTCGGCCCCATCGGCATGCCTTCGAGCATTGGCCGCCTGTATGGCTATCTGCTCTTGAAGCAGTCGCCGACCAGCCTGGATCAGATTGCCCTCGATCTATCGATGAGCAAGGGGGGCGCCTGGAATGGCGCGCGCCATCTCGAGCGCTATGGTTTTGCACGGCGCTTGAGCGAGCCGGGCGGCAAGCGCGCGTTTTATGCGCCGTCGGACAACTTCGGATCGTCGTTCACGGCAACGGACTCGCTGCTGGCTGCGTTCGGCAGCGTCCTGCAGAACGGCGCGGACAACGTGGCCACGGGGGAAGTCGCCGCTCGGCTCGCACACCGCGCGAAGTTCAGTCTCATGTTGCGCGAGGCCATTGCGAAGGCGGTGACCGACCTTAGCGCCATGTTCCGCGCAGCGGCTCCTCCCCTGGCGGAACCGGCCAATGATCAAGAGCCGACCGCCGATCAACAGGGTCTCGGCTCGGCACGCGCTATGTGACCACGACGCGCACGCGATCCAAGTTCACGGCGCGCGCGGTGCTGCTGTCGTCCGGCGCGATCGGATCGTCGCTATGCATACCTGCGATCGCCGACACCGCGCTCGACACCTCGAGCGGCCCCGAACTACAGGGCATCGTGGTGACGGCGACCGCGATACCCGGCACCAGCATTGACATCGACAAAATTCCGGGGAATGTCCAAATTCTTTCCGCGGCGGATTTGACCCGGGAAGGCTCGGCCAGCCTGACCGGCGCGCTGAATTCGAATCTGTCGAGCGTCAACATCAATGACGATCTCGACGATCCGTTCCAACCGGATATCTTGTACCGGGGTTTCGAAGCTTCGCCGGTGCTCGGCACGCCGCAGGGCCTGGCGGTGTATCAAAATGGTGTGCGTATCAATGAGGCCTTTGGCGACACCGTCAATTGGGACCTATTCCCGGACATCGCCATCGACCAAGTGGAGCTGGTGAGTTCCAGCCCCGTTTACGGCCTCAATGCGCTCGGTGGCGCGATTTCGGTCACGATGAAAAACGGGTTCACCTACCAGGGGGCGGACTTGGAGCTGTCGGGCGGCTCCTACCAGCAGCGCGCGATCACCGGCCAATACGGCGTCAACTCGGGCGCATTCGGGTTCTACATGGCCGGCAGGGCGTTGGACTGGGACGGCTGGCGGCAGTTCTCCGATGACCGCATGCGCGATCTGTACGCGGTGGCCAGCTACCATACGGACACGGCGACGATGGATTTGAGCTTTACCCGCTCGGACAACGTGATGAACGGTCAAGGTCCCGTGCCGGTGCAGGAACTTGCGGTCAACCGTTCGCTGGTGTTTACCGGCCCGCAGACCAATATCAACAGCCTCGATTTCGTGACGCTCAACGGCACCTTGAAAGTGACGGACACCTGGTCTCTGCAGACCGTGTTCTATTATCGCGACTATGCCCAGACGGTTTCGAACGGCAACACGACCAGTTACCAAGCCTGTACGAACACGTCGGGAATCCTGTGCCAACCGGACGGGGTCACCCCGCTGATGAACTCGGCGGGACAAATGCTCCCCGACATCTCGAACGGCGGCACAACGGTGATTGGCGAGAACGATTTTGAATTGATCCATGCCTGGGGCCGAGGTGCCAGTTTGCAGCTCTCGGACGACGAATCGATATTCGGGCATGAAAATCAATTCACGGCCGGCGCGGCGTTCGACTACGCCTCGACCAGCTTCTTTACCGGCGCGCAGATCGGCGTGATCAATTCGCAGCTTCTCGTGCTGCCCTCCAGTCTCATCGTCGATACGCCCGAGAACTCTCCCGGCGCGATCGCCAACGGCGATCCCGTGCCGGTGAGCGTGGACTCCGTCAACCAGAACTTGGGCGCCTACCTGACCGACACCTACAACGTCACGCCGGATCTTGCCGTGACCGCGAGCGGGCGCTACAACATCGCCCACGTCGATCTCTATGACCAATTGGGCACCAATCTGAACGGCGACAATCGCTTCGTTCATTTCAATCCCGCAATCGGTGCCACCTACAAGGTGCTGCCGACGATGACGGCTTATGGCGGCCTCACGGAAAACACGCGCACGCCGACCGCGAGCGAGATCGAATGTTCCAACCCGCTGACTCCATGCCTGCTGCCCACGAATCTCGCCGGCGACCCGCCGAACCTGCATCAAGTCATCTCGCGAACCGCGGAGCTCGGCCTGCGCGGCAAGATCCCCGCAACCGCCGCGAGCGGGGAGCTATCCTGGAACTTGAGCGCATTCCGAACGCTCCTCAAAGACGATATTTACGGGATTGCGACCTCGGTCAGCCAGGGATTCTTCCAGAACATCGGCGATACCCGCCGCCAGGGTATCGAGGCAGGCATCAAATATCAGGCGCCGAACTGGTCGGCCTACGCCAACTACAGCTTCGTTCAGGCGACCTTCCGCTCGGCGTTCGTGGAGCCCTCACCCTCGAATCCCTTTCAAAATGCACTCGGCGACACCCAAGTCGAACCCGGCGACCGGCTGCCCGGCATACCCGAGAATCGTGTCAAGCTCGGTGCGGATTACAAGATCCTGCCGCAGTGGTCGCTGGGTGCCACGGCGATCTACGTGAGCAATGTCTTCTACGTCGGCGATGAGTCCAATCAGCTCGCGCCGATACCCGGCTATGCAACGGTCAATCTGCATAGCAACTATAAACCCACGTCGAACTTCGAAGTGTTTGCCTCGATCAACAATCTCTTCAACAAACAATATGCGACCTGGGGCATTCTGAGCGATCCAACCGGCATCAACGCGCCGGGAATTCCGCCTGACGGCGTGACCAACGGTCCCGGGGTCAACAATCGATTCTTAAGTCCGGCCGCGCCGATCGAACTATTCGGCGGCGTACGCATCATGTTCTGACTGCCGCATCCCGCCGCGTTCAAACCCTGAATCGATCACGGTAGTCCTGCGGCGTGACGGCGAGACGAACTACACCGGAAGCGTCACGAAAACGCCCCTGGAGGCGCCGTTTCAGGCTCATGCCTGGCGCGGCGCCTCACAGTAGGATGATCAGAGCGTCACGCCTGCACGCACCGCGAGCCGCGACAATGGCGCACGCAGCAGTACCGCCGTGACGAAAACTGCGCCCATCACCGCCGCGACCGTGCCGAAGGCCGTGGCAAACCCCGCTGAATCGATCAGCTGGCCGGTGAACGCGGAGAGATACCCGCCGAGCCCAAGCGTCAACAGATACCATGCGCCCATGGCCACCGAGGCAAATCCCGTGGGCGCGGCTCTCGATACCATCCCGTAGGTGGCGGTCCATGCAACGAGTTCGCCGATCGCGAGCATCGACAGTGACGCTATGGGAATCCAGACGGGAGCCGGCGCGGCCGGCGTGGCATGGCGCGCCGCCAGATACATCAGCACATGACCCCCGACCACCATCGACAGCGCGAATGCATATTTCTGCACGATGTCCACCCGCTGATTCCGGGTTTCCATGCGCACCCAGAGCGCCGCGATCATGGGTGCGAGAACGATCACCACCGCCGCATTCATCGAGGTGAACCAAGGAACCGGAATGACGAAGGAGCCGACCGCACGGTCGACGTCCCGCTCGATGAACAACAGCCAGCTACCGAACAGTTGGAACCATCCGACGCTGAACGCGCAGAGCAATGCTGCCAGCACGGCCAACAGCCCGATTCGCCGCAGCACTTCGCTGCGTGCCTGCCCCGCGCGCGCCGCCGCGCCATCGCGGTCCACGCCACCTTGCGGCGTGCGCACATCCGGACGCACGCCGATTTCTCCCAGCCAACGCCGTGCCAGCAGCAGGTAAGAGCCAAGCGCCACCGTCATGCCGGCCGCGGCGAGCGCAAATCCGAAATGCCATCCAAAGGCTTCGGCCACCCAGCCGACGGCAATGCCGGACAGCATCGCACCGACGGATATGCCCAGATAGTAATACGCGTAGGCCGCCTCGCGGCGCGGATCGTGCGTCGACATGGTCTCGCCGCAAAGTACCACCAGCGTCGATTTCATGAGGGCATTGCCGAGCACCAGGCAAAAGAGAGCGAGGAAGAATCCAACACTGGCCGCGACGTACGCTTGCATCAACCATCCGGCTCCGGCTCCGCCATCGAGCAGCGCCCCATGCTGTACGATCGCTGCATCGAGCGCACTTGAATGACTCAACCGCCCGAGGGGCAAGCCGAGTTCGTGCAGGCCCCGCAGCAGCGGTGCACCGTGCCAGCGTCCCAGCAGTTCGGGCAGGAACACGGGCGAGGCCAGCATGATTTGGCCGATGAGCATGAAGGTTGCACCGACCGTTACCGCGCGGCGTCTCCCCAGCACCCGATCCGCAAAGAAACCGCCCACCGCCGGAAACGCATACATCGCAAACGAATAGACGCCGAGCAGGGCGAGCGCCTCGGTCGCCGACCAGCCAAATCCGCCGCGGGCCGGGCTGGCGGTCAAGAACAGCACCAGAATCGACAGCATGCCGTAGAAGCTGAAGCGCTCCCAGAACTCGACCCCGATGATCAGCCACGCGCCCTTCGGATATCCCAGCCAATCGCCGGCGCGCGAAATCGCCTGCGGGGATACAGCGGCACTCACCGTTGCGGCGTCACAGCGAGACGGTACCGCGCGGCGTATCCAACTGAACCGTGAATTCGCATCCGGCCGCCGTGTACGTCTCGATCGGCGCACCCAGCCGCGCAAGACTCCGTTGCAGCTCGTCCGCCTGCGGGTGGCCGACCGCGAAGTGCTTCAGCTGGATGTCGCCGCGAGTCTGCACCGTCGTCGCCGGATGCGGCGAGTCGAGCCAGTCGATGAAAAAGGGAAACGCGAGCCCAAAGCGCTCGAAGGCCGGCGCCGCCCACTGCCACTTGAGCCCGATCCCCTCGGGCGTGACTCGACCATTGTTCAAGACCTTGGCCTGCGGTGCGCCCATCCCTGCGGCGATCTGCGCCAATTCCGACAGCGGGCGGGAGCTGCGCAGGCAGTAGGTGACAACTCGAGGCGTGCGCTCCGCGGCGCGGGCGAGCCGGCACCACACATCATCCGCGGCACTCGGCGGCCCCATGGGCGCCAGAATCTCGAGATAGCATTGCGGGCCGATCCTGACGAGCGCGTTATGCGTCAAACCGCTGGCATGCGCGCCGCCATATTGCGGGGCCACGCCGGTGAGCGCTTCAAAGCGCTGTGAACCGCGCTCCAGATCATCGCAGGCCCACATGATGTGATCGAGAAACTCGTTCATGTGCTGCGGCCCGCGGCACGCACGATGCGCGCGGCCTCCGCAGTCAGCCAGGAGCGATCGATCTTGTGAGTTCCCGAAACCGGCAGCTGAGCCATGAATTCCACGAACCGCGGGTGCGCAAAGGCCGGCCCCTCCCGCAAGGCATATTGCTTGATGTCCTCGGCGCTCGCCGCCGCGCCGCTGCGTGCCACGATGAAGGCAATCGGAATCTGCCCCTTGATGTCATCGGGCGCGGGAACCACGATGGCTTGCGCCACGGCGGGATGCCGCTCGAGGAGCTTTTCGATCTCGCCCGGATAGATGTTCTCGCCCCCACAAACGAACATGTCGTCCGCTCGCCCGACAAAGAAGTAGAAACCGTTTTCGTCCCGGCGCATCACATCGCCCGTCACATACCAGCCATCGCGCATTCGCGAAGCCGTGGCCTGCGGCTGGTTCAGGTATCCTTGCATCAGGGCCGCCGTACGCAATGCCAGCACACCGGAGTCGGCGGACGTACCATCGATGAGCTTGCAGCCGACATCGGCAAGCGGGTAGCCAAGCGATAGCGGCGGTCTGGCACGGCCCGCCGGATGAGGCCCGAACACCGCCGGTCCCGCCTCAGTGGTGCCAAAGCCGTTCCCGACTTCGGCATTCGGAAACAGCTTCTGCACCTGAGCGAGCAACGCGTCGGTCAACGGCGCCGAGCCGATGGTCACCTCGCGGACCGAGCTCAAGTCGAGCCGGTCGATCAGCTCCCGCTCGCGCACCATCAGGGCAAACATTGTCGGAATTCCCGACAGCACGGTGCACTTGTACTGAGCGGCCGCATCGAGGAAGCGGCGGGCATCGAAGCGCGGCATCGAGATGACCCGGAAGCGTTTCGCGAGCGCGATGGTGATGTTGAACAGTCCATTCATGTGATAGAGGGGCGCAACCACGATCGTGGTGTCCTGCGGCGGTTCAGCGGGCAGCGGCGCGAGATAGTGGCTGATCGCCCACAGCTGACCGTGGTGATTGAGGGGTACCCCCTTCGGCAAGCCGGTCGAGCCGGAGGTATACAAGATCTCGGCTAGATCTTCCTCCGCCGGCAAAAATGTGTCGAGGAGCCCAGGATCGAGGAATGCACGGAAACTTTCGGCGTGATCGCCGTCAAGATCGATCACCGGCACCGACCCCGGGATCAGCGGGCGCCGGGCGGCATCGGCGAGCGTGAGCTCGATCGCGCTGTCGCGAAAGATGTGCGCGATGGTGTCTCTCGGCAACTTGTAGTTGACCGGGACGGCCACCGCCCCCATGCGCATGACGCCGAAGTAGGCGGCAATGAATTCGAGGCGATTCGCCGCGACTATGCCGACGCGCGCACCGCGCCGGATGCCGCGTCGAAGCAGCCCCCGCGCGACGGCAACGCACAGCGAGTCGAGCTCCAGCGCCGAGAGCTGCTGCGTCTGCTCCTCGCGCAGGTCGATGACGGCAATGTGCTCGCCGTGTCGCGGCAGCCGGAGCACATCGCCGAGATTGTGAAGATCCGATGAGTTCGTCATTTGATCACGGCTTGATCAACACCTTACCGACCACCTCGCGGTCCTCGAGCAACCGCTCGGCTTCGGCCGTCTCTTCGAGCGGCAAGACTTTATCGATCAAGGGCGCAAGCCGTCCGCCGGCCACCAGCTTGAGGAGCGTCTCCAGGTCCTCTCGCAGCCATCCGTCGGAACCGATCATCGTGTGCTCGTAGGTCCACCAGTAGCGCGCATCGAGCGAGAGATCGAACCCCGCGGTCGCTCCGCAGCAAAGGATGCGGCCATTCATCTTCACGCATTTCTGTGTCGCGGGCAACGTATCGCCACCCGTGAAATTGACCGCCACATCGACGCCTCCCGTGCCGTTGATCCTCGGCTTGCCGTAGACGTCCTTGACCGTATCCAAGAAAGGCCGCTCGTTGTAATTGCCGACGTGGGTAGCGCCGAGCGCCGCGAGACGCTCCAGCTTGGCGCGGTTCCCGGCGAAGGCAAGCACCTCGGCGCCTATCATGCGCGCGAGCTGTACACAGGCGGCGCCGACCCCGCCGCTGGCACCCAGCACCATGACTCGTTCGCCTTCCTTGACTTGCCCACGAGTGAACATCATCCGGTAAGCCGTGCCGTAGGCAAGCGGCAGCGCGGCAGCTTGCTCGAAGCTCACGGCAGCGGGAATGTCGAGCAGCATCGATTCGTGCACGGCGAGGAACTCCGCCCGGCCGCCGTCCGCCGTCTCCCCCAGCATGCCGACCCGGTCGCCGCCGCGCATCACCGGATCGATGAGCACGCGCGCGCCGAGCCGGCGCGCATCGACTCCCTCGCCCACGGACTCGACCGTACCGGCAATATCCGACCCGGTGATCACCGGCAATTTGATCCTCACCCCCGGCATGCCGCGGCGCGTGAAGATGTCGTGAAAATTCACCGCCGTCGCAGCCACGCGGACCAGCACTTCTCCAGGCCCCGCGATGGGGACGGGATGATCGCCTTGTAGTTTCAGGACCTCCCGCCCCCCGTGGGCGGTCGTCAGCACAGCTCGCATCGCTCGCTCTCCCAAAGTCGAATCAGCCGGCCTGCGTGCCGTAGCAGCCCCGTCCCAGCGCGATCAGCCGCCCCTGGTCGTCGAGCACATCGATGTCGACAACTCCGATGGTGCGCCCCGCGCGGCGCACGCGCGCCTCCGCGATCAGGTCCGTCCGCGTCGCCGGGCGCAGATAGTCCACGCGAAAATTTATGGTCGGCACCCCAAACCCGAGCACCGCGATCAGCGCGAAATCTCCGGCGATGTCGATCAGGCTCGCGATCACGCCGCCATGATATTGGCCCGTTCCGGCGGAGCGCTCGACCTGCGGTCCAAAGGCCGCGCGCAGCGACAGGGTCTGCGCCGCGGCGTCGAACTTTTCGAGCGAAAGTCCGAGAAGCTGCTGGAAGGGACTTCCGCGCAGAGTCGCCTCGAGTGCTTCGCGTGTGACTGCCGGCTGTTTCGTCATGGTGCTCATTGTAGCAGGCGAAGTTGGCGCCGCTGTCGTGCGACTCTCGGCACGCCGTTGCTACACGCGCGGTTTCCGCTTACATTGCCGCGACCTAAGCAACAAGGCGCGACTCATGCCAAACCCACCGCAGCGCATCCGATCATCGCAGCACGTGCAAAAAGAATCCATCGCTGCTTTGGTCCGCTCCGTTCGATGGGCATGTCGGTACGCGCTGCTCGGCCTGATCGCCTCGGGCGCGGGACTGTTCGCCACGTCGCCGGTCGGCGCCGCGACGATTGTGATCAGCAACGTCAGAATCATCGACGGCAACGGCGGACCGCCCATCGAACATGGGCAGATCATCATTAAGGACCAGCGTATCCTCGCCGTGGGCGCCGCCTCGTCCGAGATTCCCGTCCCCGCCGGAGCCCAGCACATCGACGGCAGGGGCGGTTCGGCCTTACCGGGGCTCGCGGATATGCATGTGCATCTGCTGGGGGGAACGAACGGCGTCGGCCTCGATATCTTGGGCTATCAAAAGTATTTGAACGCCTTGCTCTATGCCGGCGTCACCACCGTCATGGACACCGGTAACATCGAGCCGTTCATCCTGCAGCTTCGAGAGGAGGTTCGCGCCGGCCGTGTGCTGGGTCCCCGCATCTATTGCGTCGGTCCTCTGATCGATGGGGCTGATCCCGTCTGGCCTGCACTGTCGTTTGCCGTGGCCTCGAAGGATCAGGTACCGCGGCTGGTCGCGTCGCTGGCTGCCGAAAAGGTCGATTTCATCAAGCTCTACGTCGGTCTCTCGGACCAGCTGGTGCGGACGATTTCCGCCGAAGCAGCCAAGCACAATGTCCGGACGATCATCGACCAGTGGCTCCGCAATGGCTCGGGCGATATTGCGCAAGAAGGGATCGCGGGCTTCGCGCACTTCCCTTCGCATCGCATTGGCGACGAGACGATTGCAACGATCAAGGCGAATCACGTGTTCCTGATCTCGACGCTCGCCGTGCAGGAATCGGCTTTGGGCCGCCGATTCAAGGACTTGCGGTTTCTCGATAACCCACTGATCGCCGACACGACGTCCAAAGCCGCACTCGATCGAATACGCAAGGAATATGGGGGTCTCAGTGCCGAGCAACTCGCTGCCAAGAGCACGTTCACCAATCGCACCGACTTCCAGGGAGCGGAAAGCAACGTACCCCGCCTGCTCGCGGCCCATATTTTATTCGCCGCCGGCACCGATGCCATCTATCCCGGTGATTTCCAAGGCGAGGGCTTACATCGAGAGCTCGAGCTCTTGGTGGAATCGGGCTTGACGCCGCTCCAGGCAATCACCACGGCGACCAAAAATGCCGCTGCCATCGTCAACGCGTCGGATGAGTGGGGAACGCTGGAGGCGGGCAAATTGGCCAACCTGATCATCGTCGCGGGCGCCCCCGATCGAACCATCGGCGACACGCGCCGCGTCGACGTGGTAATCAAGGAGGGCGCGGTCATCGACCGCACTGCGCTTCGGCTGGATCACACACACATCCCGGACTACCAGGAGACCGGATCGTCGATGGCGCATGTGTGGTAGCCGGCCCGATCTCGACGCACGGGGACGCCGGCCAAGAAGACTTAAGGAGGGCACGGGGTGGGGCAAGAATGAACTATTCACAAAATGAACTATCAACATGCTGAAAGGGTATTTGCCGATCGCCGCCTCACCTGTTAATGCTGTTCGTTTTATTAGAAGACTCATTCGAAGGGATCAGCGCATGCCGTTAAGCCACCTCAATTTGCCCACCAACTCGCACTTGTGGGCGCTGCTATGCGCCGGCGTCCTGGCGGCGGCGGGCACGGCGCAAATCGCCGCGGCGGCGGATGCCGATACCGATTCGGGCGGCCTCAGCGAAATCGTCGTCACCGCACAGCGTTTCACCTCGACCGTTCAAAATACGCCCATCAGCCTCACCGCCGTCACGGGAGATCAACTCGCCGCCGCGGGTATTACCAGCGTCGAGGAACTCTCGCATGACATCCCGGGCTTATCCATGCGCTCCGCCGGCCCCGGTCAGACCGAATTCGAGGGGCGTGGGCTGGCCTCGAGCGGTGGTTCGTCGCCAACGGTCGGATTTTATCTCGACGATGTGCCGCTGACACCGTCTGCCGTGTCGCAGACCGGCAAGGTCGTGATCGATCCGAATCTCTACGATATCGATCGCATCGAGTTGCTGCGCGGTCCCCAGGGGACTCTGTACGGCTCCGGCTCCATGGGCGGTACCGTACGCGTACTCACCAACCAACCGAAGCTCGATACGTTCGAAGGCTCCGTCCAGGGAACGCTCTCCGATACGCAGGGCGGCAGCGGCAACGGCAGCGGCAATATTATGCTCAATGTGCCCCTCGGCGAGACGCTCGCCATTCGGGTCGTGGGCACCGACAGCTACCGAAGCGGCTGGATTGACCGGGTCGTGCTCAATCCGTTTCCCCAGGATGTGCCGGAAACGGCGCTGCCGGCATACGGCCGCGGCAACGTCCTCGCCGCGCCCGTGCAGAACGTGGTGCATGACGTGAATACCGAACACTTGGTCGGCTTCAGGGCCAGCATTCTGTTCAAACCCAACGACGACCTTTCCATCGTCAGCACGGTTTTGTATCAGCACATGACCATGGGCGGATACGATGAGTTCGACAACCCGCCCGGCTCCGCCAACATGGCGCAGTACGCGCCCTTCAATATCCCAGAGCCTATTGGCGACTGGGTGCACCTCTACAGCCTGACGGCAACGCAAAATCTCGGCTTCGCCGATTTGACCAGCACCTCGGGATACTTTCAGCGGCATGAGACCCAAACGCAGGACGCCTCGGAATCGATCAGTTATTTCTCGGGGCTCTACCCTTATGTCCCTGTGCCTTACTCCGAAATCGACATCACCCGGCAGTTTAGCGAGGAGCTGCGGCTGACCTCCAAGGAAGACGGCCGGCTGCACTGGGTCGGCGGCGCGTTCTATAGCGACGACACCTCCGATTGGGATGAGTTGAGCAGTACTACGTCCCCGGTGTTCGCCGCCCTTCAGCCGGACGGCGTCGTCTATAACGGCGACCTGCATTATCGCGTGCGGCAATACGCGCTGTTCGCGGACGCATCCTACAAGATCACCGATCAATGGAAGTTCGAGACGGGGCTGCGCTGGTATCGCTATCAAAGCGCGTCGACGAACAGCGACTACGGGTTTTTCGGGTCTCCGGCCCCCCTGCAGGAGTTCACCATTTCCGACAGCGGCTACAATCCGCGTTTCGACCTGTCGTACGCACCGACCGGCGATCTGACCACTTATATCTCGGCATCCAAAGGATTCCGTCCCGGCGGTCCTGCCGGGCCGAATTACCCGAGCTTTTGTGGCGGAGGTCAAACACCACCCTACCAGCCCGATTCGGTGTGGGACTATGAAATCGGTGAAAAGGCCAGGTTGCTCAACAACTGGCTGAGCATCAACAGCGACTTCTATTACATCAAATGGGACCGCGTGCAGGAGACGGTGGCGCTTCCCTGCGGCTACACCTATGAGGCGAATGCCGGCGACGGGCGCACGTTCGGGCCGGAGGTCGAAATCACCGCCAAACTGGCCGCGGATTGGTCCATCGTCGGGAGTGCCAGCTACACGGATGCCAAGATCAACCATCCTTCTGCTCAGTTCGTGGCCGCGGTGCTGACCAACCCCGTCGCGGGCGGGATCCCGGGCTGCCCCAGCGCGACCAACTGCAGCAGCATTCCCATCCTGAATGTTCCCAAAGATGCCGCGAGCCTGTCGCTGATCTACTCCAGCCAGGTGTTCGGTTCCTACCATCTCACCGGTCGCGTGTCGGACACCTACGTGGGTCCCGCCTTCGACCAAGCGTATGCGTTCGCAATTCCGCTGCCGGCGTATAACCTCGTCAATGCGCGCCTCGGGCTCGGAAACGGGAAATGGAACGCCACGCTGTTCGTCGATAATCTGACCAACCGGATCGCGGAACTGAGCACGAACAACACGCAGTTCCAATTCAACATCCCGCAGCTGGTTCGCATCTCGACCAACCAACCGCGCACTTTCGGAACGGAGATCGATTATCGCTTCTGAAAAAGCAGGGAAAAGAAAAGCAGGGAAAAGCCGCATTGGCGCGGGCGAATCCCGTTGACGCTTAGCTCGATTCGCACCATTGCTGCCGCACTCGTTCTGCTGCTGATCGGTTGCGGAGGACGGGTTGCAGCCGCGGGCGATGAGGTAGGTCAGTATCAGCTGCAATTCGGCGTCAAGATCCCGCTCCGCGACGGCGTGCAGTTGAATGCCACTCTCTATCGGCCGCTGCACGCCGCGGAGCGAGTCCCGGTCATTCTGCTGCTTACCCCCTATCCGGACAACACGGAGCATCCGAGCGGCTCCTATTTCGCGCGGCGCGGCTACATCTTTGCCTATGTCGATGTCCGCGGCCGGGGCGATTCGGAGGGCAAGTTCAATCCCATGGCCCAAGAGGCGCAAGACGGCTTCGACGTGGTCGAATGGTTCGCGCGTCAGCCCTGGTCGAACGGTCAAGTGGCGATGTGGGGCGGCTCCTACCCAGGCTACGATCAGTGGGCTACCGCCAGCCAGCGACCGCCGCATCTCAGGACGATCGTCCCGGTGGCGAGCATTCGACCCGCCGTCGATTTCCCCACGAGCAACGGCATCATGGAAACGGATGCGCTGCAGTGGCTGACTTGGGTCAGCGGCAGAAGCCTCTACTCGGGCCTTTTCTCGGACGACAAGTTTTGGCGGGAGACTACTGCCCGTTCCTTCGAGGAGAAGGCACCCTTCGACAAACTCGATGAGTACGTGGGCAACACCTCCACCGTTTTTCAAACCTGGTTGGCACATCCTGACTTCGATGCGTTCTGGCGGCCCATCTATCTGGCGCCCGAGCGCATCGCGGGCATCGATCTTCCGGTCTTGGAAATCAGCGGCTATCGCGACGACGACGAGGCGGCAAGCATCAGTTTCTATCGAGATCATCTGCAATCGAAAGACCGGTCGGCGCTGGAGCGCTTCTATCTGATCCTCGGACCCTGGGATCACCCGGGCACACGCGAGCCCAAGGCGCGCGTGTGGAATGAAGAATTCGGCACCGCCAGTCTTCTCGACATGCGCAAGCTCCAGCTCGAATGGTACGACTGGATACTACGCTCCGGGGCGAAGCCGGCATTTCTCACACAGCACGTCGCGTACTACGTGCAGGGTCCCGGCGCCGAGTGCTGGAAATATGCGGACTCGCTCGACGCCGCGGCGGTCCGCTCCCAGGTGCTCTATTTGAACTCGAGCGGCGGCGCGAAGAGCGTGTTCGAATCCGGGCGGCTGGTGAGCCGGCCGGCCGATGCCGGTGCCGATTCCTTTGTTTCGGATCCGAACGACCTGACCGCGGCACAGTCTTTCAGAGAGAGCGAAGGAAAAATCATCCTAGCGGCGGGCGATCCTGGATTGGACCTTCATGGCAACGGCGTCGTTTACCATACCGCCCAGTTTCAAGAAGACGCGGAGCTGGACGGGAGCATCGCCCTGCGCCTCTGGCTGCAAGTGGATGCGCCCGACAGCGATCTTGGCTATGCGCTTTACCTCATCACGCCGGACGGCAAGGCGCATTGGCTTTCGAGCGCGCAACTTCGCGCCCGGTACCGGCACGGTCTCGAGCGAGCGGAGGCGATTACACGAGGGAAGCCCGAGGAATACGTGTTCCCTGCTGCTCAGTGGTTCGCTCAGCGAATTCCCAAGGGCAGTTATCTACGGTTGATCCTGCAGGCAGTGAATTTGCCGGAGATGCAGAAGAACTGGAATTCCATGAAACCGGTGTCGGAACAGTCCGGAGTGGATGCGCAGGTCGCAACCATCCGCGTGCTGCACGATCCTAAACACCCAAGCCGGCTCGTGCTTCCTTTCGGCAATCCAGAAGCTGTTTGCGCGCGCCTCGGTGGACGAAGCTCGGTGGCGTCGTCGTTGTAAGCGCAATGACCTATGATGTGCCGATGGAACAGTCGGAGCTCGGCCTCTTCGAGGCGATCCATACCGCCCGCGCGTTGCGGCGGCTCAAGCCCGACCCGCTGCCTGAACCTCTGATCGCCCGCGTCCTCGACGCCGCCATCCGCGCGGGGTCGGCGGGCAATGCCCAGAACTGGGTATTCATGGTGGTGCGCGACGAGAGCCTGCGCCGCGGGCTCGGCGAGATCTATCTTAAGGCATCCAAGATCGCCGAGGCGATGTACGCGGCGCGCGGCCGCCCGGCACACCTGACCGAGGCGCAATTCCAGCGTCTCATGCAGAACGGCGCGCACCTCTGGGAACACATGGGCGAGGCGCCCGTGATCCTCATCCCCTGCCTGCACCGTCCGGTGGTGCCCCCGGCAGAGTCCCTGCCCGAGGAGATGCGTGCCCGGCATGAGGCAGAGCTCACCTACGCGGCGCGCATTCGCGGAGCCAGCATCTATCCGGCGGTGCAGAACATCATCCTTGCCTGCCGGGCGCTCGGCCTCGGCACGACGCTCACGACCAATCACATCCGCTGCGAGAGCGACGTTCGCGCGCTTCTTAAGCTTCCCGAAGATGTGGATACCTTTGCAATGATGCCCATCGGCTGGCCGGTCGATGCCTTCGGGCCTGTCAACCGCCGTCCCCTGAGCGAGGTGGCGTGTGCGGATCTTTGGACGACGCCATGGCCTGCATGAAAAAAAACCCTCACCAACTTTCGTCAGTGAGGGTTTCTATATCTTCATCAATTTAAGAGCCTGGCAGTGACCTACTTTCGCATTGACAAAGCCAACACTAGCATCGGCGCAGAGCGTTTTCACTTCCGAGTTCGAAAAGGGATCGGGTGGTTCCCACTCGCTATGGCCGCCAGGCAAACCGGTTGCAAAGGGGCCGAGTCATGGCTCAGCCCCTCCGC
>Ga0116129_1000472_pt1 | contig 26152 bp, 18 predicted proteins | sample June2015DPH_17_2_FD_89732 | JGI IMG/M metagenome (GOLD analysis project Ga0116129, IMG submission 89732) | Peatland microbial communities from SPRUCE experiment site at the Marcell Experimental Forest, Minnesota, USA - June2015DPH_17_10 | ecosystem: Environmental > Terrestrial > Soil > Wetlands...
AGCTCGAAGCGACGGTAACCGTAGCGACCGTCGCTATGGCAGACCGAGTTGACCAGCGAGGTGGCCAGGACCATGAGGTAGGCGCGCAACAGGCCGGAGAACAGCACGCAGCCGATCATGGCGTGGATCCCGCCAACCGCGTAGCCAATGGCGCCCGGAATGAAAACAGCCGACATGGCGTACCAGACCCAGCGCGTTCTCACGAAGAGCATGGCGATCGAGTCGGCCAGAATATCCTTGGCGTAGTATTCGCCGTCGGTAGCTACATGGTCGAACACCCAGCTGCCTTGCGCATGCATCATGCCCTTGACGAAGCTGACATAGCGGTTGCCGACGCCGTCATAGTGAGGCTGTGAACATCGCCGGGTTTGTCGGCGTAAAGGCTGTGCGAGATGCAAGCGCCCGGTGACGATGGTGGATTCGAGGGAGTGCGCGGATGGTCCCGTCCGGCGATGTCTCTAAAGCGTTTTCGAGCGAAGTGGGAACGTTCGCGTAGCAATCAAGTTTACGCAGATTGCGTAGACTTATCCGCGGTAGAAAACGCGTCAAAACAAAAGATTAAAGCCCGGTTTTGATTCAATCAAAACCGAATAGGCTCTAATGCCCAAATCAGTAGGCATTCCGACTTCGAAGTATCTCAAAGATTGTCTTGAAAAGAATCAGGAGATCGAGCCAGAGGCTCCAGTTCGTAATATACCACAAATCGAGCTTCACGCGCTCTGCCGCATGTTCGACAGTCGGCATGGGGCCTCGAGCGCCGTTGCATTGCGCCCAACCAGTTATGCCCGGCTTGACGTGATGGCGAAACGCGTACTCCCTTAACAAGGTTTCAAAGTAGTTGTCGTGCGCCAACGCGTGAGGGCGCGGCCCTATCAGAGACATGTCGCCTTTCAAAACATTCCAGAGTTGAGGCAATTCATCGATACTCGACTCGCGAAGAAGCCGCCCGATCCTCGTTACACGCGAATCATCACGCGTCGCTTGCACAACGTGGGCGCCGTCTTCCTGCACGGTCATGGTCCGAAATTTCAATATGACGAAACTCTTTCCGTTAAATCCCCTTCTGGCCTGTCGAAAAATTACCGGACCTGGACTATCCAGTTTGATTGCGACGGCAGCTATGACCAAGGTCGGCAGTAACAGCAAAAGGCCGAAGGCAGCCATGACCACGTCCGCGGTGCGCTTCACGAAGCGCTGCGCCTCGCTAAGAGGCGCTCGTTGGAGCTCGATGGCCAACGCGCGTTTGCGCTCAGGCCAGGCAACTTCCGACAACGCTCGAACCGCCATATCCGGCAACAACCGAGCAGGCGCAGGGACGATCTCGATTTGATGCTTGACGAGTTCGATACGAGCGCGATCATGCCAAGGCAACGCAATTAAAATCTGTTGGCAATTACGGCGTCGTATAAAGTCAGCGGCGGCGCCGATAACCTGAACGTCTTTCAACGAACGGGTTGCCTCATCATTATCCCGGCTCAGTGTAAAGCGGTTAACTTCAGACGAGCCACAAAGGGTAAGCACCTCGTCTTTTTTCAAAGCGGCCATCTCGTTGACGTCACCTATCATGACAATGTCACGAGCTCCGACCGCTCCCCGCGCAACAGCTTGCGCCAGAGCGATCTTTGCGGCCTTGCGTGCCCCCAGCAATGCGATCGGCGTAAGAAGATAAAATACGACAAAGCCGCCCCGGGAATAAGTTGCGCTGACCTTGAGAAGGAATGCGATCAGCGCCAGCAGGAGGCCCGTCGTGAACCAGCACGCCAGAATCTCGCGCACCTCAAGCCGGGGCTTCGCGCCTTCCGAAAACTCGTAGTAACCGCTCCCCTTCATGCGCAGCGTATAGATGAAGCTTGCGAGAGAGCCGACGGCGCATAACGGTAAAATTTCGGGTATCCGGCCCCCCATCGATAAATGGTAGCCAACTTCACTCAGCAAACAAGAAAGCAGGATTATGAATGCGTCGAGCGCCAGCAAGAGATAGAAGATGGATTCGGCGCGAAAAAAAATCGATCGATCGATCGAATATTCGATCTCTATTTTGTCGTGAAAGCCGGACTGGATCGACATAATAGCCACCATGTTAATTTAAATTTTTAAAATTCGATTAATCACGGTTTTCCCAACCGTTACCCCCGACGGGCCGGCAATTCAATATTTAATTTTTAAATAACAAAATTTGATGACTTTAAATTCCCCTTGGAAGGGGCTGCATAAGCCTTCCGCAATATTGCTATTTTCGCAGCCGGCTTGATTGGAATGGACGACCTCAAGTTCCCTCGCCGAACAACGTATGCTGCAACGGCCCTCACAAAGGAGGAGTCATTCCCTCCACAGGTGGAGGAGAGTCGTTCGTGGTGCGCGCGCCAAGGAGGCCGATCCTGACAAAGCCGCTTACTACCGCGGGAAGGTAATATTCAACGAACCTGCGCGCCCGCCTGCGAATTTGTGTCCGTCGCACCTGATTCAAAACGATGCGAACCAGTTCCGGTTCCTCCCAGGGAACATCATGCTGGCAGGACAGGAGGTAACTGCTGGATGGAGAGCGAGTGATCTCGTTGGGGAACAGCGCAATCAGATCACGATTGATCGGTGCTGGTCTCGAGCGCGGTGGCTGCCTCTGCATCTGCGTGTAGAGCGCTCCCGCCAGGTTCGTGCCGTCGGCAAGACCAAGATGGCAGGTCGGCGTAACCCGCGGATTCATCTCCAAAAGCCAGGCTCGATTCGCGGAGTCGACGATGAAATCGAACCCCACAAAGCCCGACAGGTGCAGACGTTTCACCATACGTTCACAGGCCGCCGTCATTTCCGAATGATCAATGAGTCTGATGACGCTCGCAGGCCCATGCTCGTACGTTACCTCGACGGCTTCGACGCTGATCCCTGCAAGAACTTTGCCTTCCCAACAAATCACCGCCCGGTTGCCGGGCCGACCAACTATATATTCCTGCAAACTGATTGTTCGGCGAAGCGATAACATGAGCGGACTCAAGGCTTCAGATCCAAGCAGCGCGCCGAAAAGACGTCTGCCTCGCCAGCTGCCAGGCGTCTGCAACTCCCACACCACGGATCGAAGGTCAGCGACCTTGTTGACGACGCGAACGCATCGAGCGCCGTCGGAGTGGTCCGCCTTAACCACGACCGGATAAGTCAATTCGGCGGGCGCCGACTCGAATTGGCGAGTAGCCGGAACAACGATGGTTTTCGGGCAGAGTAATCCCTCGAGCTCCGCGAGAGCCAAAAAGTCGCTCTTGCGAGATGTTGCGGAGAAACTGGTCGGCGGCCCCAGCGACAGTTCGATGAGGTCGGAGATGCGCCTCCCCGCTTTGTCACCGGCTGACGCCATGCGCTTGTGAAGATTCTGCAACTCCCTGACTGCAGGATCGTCGGTGCAGACGAGAAGATCCGGAGACCATCGATCGATGGCGTGGACCATTGATTTCGATCGGGATCTGGCGTCGTAGACAAAATGACGCAAGATCTTGCGCACTTCTCGCGCCGGGTGCCCAGAGCGCGTGAGCGCGGCAACGTGAAACCCGGCACAGGCCAACGCTATCGATATTCGGGCAGCCATCGGATTATTCTGTGTCGCAAACACAAGAATCTTCAACTGATGGCCGTGTCCGCTTACGCTCATTGGAGTTCAAACGAGGCGGGCTCGCGCGCAGATACCGTGGTCCGTCGCCTGGCCGTCTGCGATACCAGGGCCAAATGATTTGACAGTCGGCTGGCGGTGAACTTTGCGCCGCAAGCAAAACGAAGAACGGGGCCAAAGCTATCGATCCCCGCCGGCCCGACAAAAAACAGTCCCGGGACCGACGATTCGAAGTGAGAGGAGAGTTTCAGAACATGGCCCGATAAATTCAATTGCGAGGTAATGCCTGCTCCAAGGAACGCCAGACGTCGGACATCGGCGCGGTATCCGGTCGCCGCAATGACATGTTCAGTCTCAATTCTATGCTCGTCGCCGTTCACGGATTTGAGCCGCAGAATGGCTTGGCCGCCGGAGGCTTCGGCGCCCATGATTTGGTAGCCTGTCAGAAGCGGAACCCGATCAAAGCGCCCGCGCAAGAACCACCCGCCCGCGGGTCCTAAAAAGCCTTTGGCGAGCCGGGCTCGCACTGGTTTCGGAAGGCTGTGGAAGACGTGCGGCAAATCCGTCAGAAATCGGGACTTCCAACCCGGCCCGACTGGAGAAATCGGCCGCCGAATTCTCTGAGCGAGGGAGCGTGGAAGCTTAAGGCGGGTATGAATCTCAATGGACTGTCGCCTTGCGACCATGCGCACCTGACAGCCTGCCTCATGAAGCAGGGTTGCAAGCTCGGTTGCCGATGCTCCGCCGCCAACGACGGTCACGTCGCGCCCCTTGAACTGCTGCAGATGAGCGTGAGCCGAACTGTGCGACCAGAGATCGTCGGGGAGAGATGCCAATTCCGGGGGAACATACTCGAAACCGCTCAGGCCGGTGGCAACCACCACCGTTTTCGCCGCGAAGCTTTTTCCATCGCTCAACTCGAGTGTGAAGCCGGATCCGGATCGGGTGCAGTCAAGCAAAGTGACCCGTTTGTTCTCCAGGCCGGGCGCAAATCGCCGCTGGAACGCCAGACCATATGCGCAGAAATCTTCGACCCGAACCGGAGTGCCAAGATCAGCGTATTCGATGTTCTGGTCTTCGCAATATCGCCTGAGGGTGAATTCAGATTTGGGATCATAAAGCGTCGACGCAAACCCATCCGATTTAAGCAACATGCCTCTTGGCATGTGCCCCGACCAAAATTGCATTGGATCGCCGACAATTCGATGCTCGATGCCTTTTGCTCGAAGATGGGCGGCAAGCGACAATCCGTATGGGCCCGCTCCGATGATGGCAACATCTGAAGTGCCAGACATCACACCCCCCAATTCTTTGCCTTCCTGAGCCTGCGCCAAGTTCTACCGGCACCGCTTCCGGCTCCCTTAATCGCGCCGATGTGGCCAAACAGCCCTCAGTGGGGCCCCGACGGCGGCAGAATCCATCGGCTATAAGGCCAGATCTCCCCCGAGATAATTAATATTAATATTTTAAATTACAGCTAGAAAACCGGGGTTTTGCAACCCTACCCCCGGAATGAACCCGGCACAATATTTAATTTTTAAATAATTAAATTGAAATCGAAGCGCCAAACAGGTAATTTTTCGGTTCATTGCGACATGACCCATCCGACCTCCCCTGAGACAATTATAAGCTGTTACCCAAGCGAAACGACCGGATTGACTAAGACGGCAAGACGATTTCGGGCCCTTGGCGGGCCAACAAGGACGTGCAGATGGCGTGGGAGATTCATTAAATGCTCGATACGACAACTAGCAGACCTGCCCTCATCGAAGGAGAATGGCCGGTTCAGCCACCCCGGCGCGAAGGAGGTTTTTGGAAGTTTGTCGAGAACGTTCGCCAGCGCCGGCGCATGGTGGTGGTCCTGGCGCTGGTCGGCGCCGCTGTCGGATGGGCCGCCAGCCTCGCGTATATTGCCGTCCGAGTACCGGCCTTTTCCGCTTCATCGGAAATATTAATTTCGAACACGACCCTGCAGCTGTCGGGTCCCGATGCCGTCGTGACCCAAATCCTGGTCGAGAATTCGCTGGTCGAGAACGCGCTCGAAATGTTGAAATCAGGAAGAGTGCTCGGCCGCGTAATCGATCAGGTCGGATTGGAAGAGATCGAGCGCATATCGCCAAGATCGAGATCACGTCTCTTTGCCTGGAACATTTCCTATGGGGAAGCGGATTCTTCGGACGTCTCCAGGAAGCAGGCAGCGGTCGCGTTGTTAAGAGCCAATATAGCCGTCAGGCGGATAGGCTCGAGCCAGATTGTCGCGGTACGAGCGAGAGCCTTGACCGCGATAGATGCCGCAAGGCTCACGAATGAGATTGCGGAAGCATTCGTTCAGGAGCAGTTCGACGCGAACGCCGTCGTCAGCACGAGCGCCGCGTTGCGCGAGCGGATCAAGGTGCTCGGTCCGACAGCCCGAATCATTGGTGAGGCGGTTCCGCCCAAGTCGAAGGATGCGCCGGCAGCCGGAATCGTCATGCTGCTCGGCATCATTCTGGGTGGTGGTCTGGGAGCGGTAGGTGGGCTTTCGTTAATCGGGTTGGATCGGCGCTTGCGCTCTGCAGATCAGCTAGCCGGCGCAATTTGGGTCGAATGTTTTGGATATGTGCCCCGGGTCGAGCAGCGATCTTCGGAAACGGGGATTGTTTCCGCGCTCTCGCCGAATAGTTGCCAATCGGCGGCTGCCAACCGTTCTCGACATGGGCCAGCATCCAAACATGGCCTTCCCGCGCCTTCCCGTCTTGTGACGGCTCCTCGGTGGTCCCTGCGTCACAAGATCCGCCCGCTTGAGCGGTCCCTAATTCACAATTTCCGCTCGCTTGAAAAGTGGTTGTCGCCCTCGGCGCCCAGCCACAACGGGGACATGGAGTCCATTTTGAGACGGTCGATACTGCGTCGCGTGCGTTCGGCAATGAGTGAGCGGGCGACGGGCGTCCCGCACGTTATCGGTGTGACTTCCTTTCACGCCGGTGAGGGCAAGACGACGCTTGCAGCCAACCTGGCCCGGTTCATCGCGCGAGAAGGCACGTCCGTGCTCTTGATCGATGCATCCTGCCCTGAAATGACGAGGGGCCTGGCACAACAGCAGAAGCCAGGCCTTCAGGAGTTGCTGAGGGGTACGAGCGACGCGGACAAGGTGATCCAGAACGACATTTGTCTGAACCTCGATTTTCTGCCACCCGGAAAAGCTCTTGGCGATCTCGACCTGTTATGGGGCAATCTCCGTCAAGCCATCGGCGGCATGCGCGACCCCTCCTATAAATGGATCATTCTCGATCTGCCCGAACTCGCGAGGGGAGTCGACGTGCGCGCAGCCGGCCAGGTCTTTGATGATCTCCTCGTCGTGGTTGAGTGGGGCCGCACCACGCACGGACAGCTCCAGCAAGGGCTACGTGCGCTGGGATGCTTGCAGGAAAGGATCATCGGCACAGTCATCAACAAGGTGCCATGGACTTCGATTGATTCCGGCGCGGCACAACGGCCGCGTTACGCTGATCATCGATCCGAAAAGACGTACGGCGAGGTATCGCTATGATGAAGAAAATCTATGCGATTGTGATGGCCTTGAGCCTCGTGGTGATCCTTGCAGCCCCATCGGCGCCCGTCTGGGCCGACGATTTCAGGCTCGGGGTTTCCGATCGAGTCAAGATCAAGGTGCAGGAATGGCCGGATCTCAGCGGCGAGTATACGGTGACTCCCGATGGGGTCATTTCATTGCCGCTGATCGGGAACATCAAGGCTTCTGGCCTGCGTCTAAACGATCTGACCCAGGAAATCTCTGATCGCCTGCAGCAACGTTCCAAAGGATCAGAGCGGGTTTTGGCCGCGGTCGAAATCGCCCAGCATCGTCCTTTCGCGATCATGGGGGACGTTCAACGGCCCGGCGAATATCCTTATCGATCAGGTCTTACGGTGGTCGAGGCGATCAGCATCGCCGGAGGGTACTATCGGCCAGAGTTGGGGCTTCTCCGGCTCGGTCGCGATGCTACGGTCGCGAACGGCGACATACACACCCAATCAGCCAGACTCAACCGGCTGATCGCGCGCGAGGCGCGATTAAGCGCCGCGTTCGACGGGCGTGAGGATGTTCCCCTGGCGCCGGAACTCGCGAAGCAGAAGGACGACCCCGAGATATCAACGATTATAAAAAATGAACAAGACGCACTTGCGCTGGAGAACGCGATGAAGCGCAGTGAGATGGCGGCATTGGAGAGTATCAAGTTACTTTATGAAAACGAAATCGAAACGCTTCACGGGCATATTCAGGCTCTTGCACAGGAGCAAGACAGTATTGGAACGCAACTCAAGGAGTTGCGCGCAATGGCTGCCAGGGGTCTCGCGCTTGCCCCCACCATGTTTTCGCTGGAACGCTCGCTTGCCCAAGTTGCGAGCCAGCAGATGGCCACGGAAACGGCGGTTGTGAGAGCTAAGGAGAACATCACGTTGGCTCAGCAGCGCGTCACCGACGTTCAGCAAGAGAGGCGACGCCTTGTAACAAAGGAGCTGGACAAGACAAGAGATGAAATCGCCGAGGCGCGCACGAAGATCGTGACAGCAACGCAGTTACTTCACGAGGCTCAGATCAGTGCGCCGGCCGAAGCGCGCGATCGATTATCACAGGACGGCGAACGGCCCAGCTTTACTATCTTGCGGAGGGGTGACGGCGAGACAATGCGGGAGATTGCGGCCGACGAAAAGACGCTCGTCGTCCCCGGCGATGTCATCAAGATCCCGACAACAGCACATCTACCGCCGGTTAATATAAGTGCTGGCGACAACCTGTCGCGAGCGGCCTCACTGGAACGGTAGGGAAGGTGTCACGGAACGATTTAAGCGGACGCGGTAACGAACGCTCGAAAGAGATTGAAAAGTTCGAAGCAGTTGACGTTGGCGAACTGCGAGACGGAAGGCTTCTTGAGCCTCGTCGATGGATTTCCAAGAGGTGCGCTGCGGCCTCGGAATTATGATTGCTTTCGGCAGTCGGAATTAGGTGGTGAGGGAGGCCGCGGCCCTAAAGCGCGGTGAGATTTAGTTGAATTGTCATCGCGCTTTAGTTTTTTGATTGAGCATGATCTCCGCGCAAACGCTTAGGCGTTTGTCGCGAGGGAAAACCGCTACACACTTTTCCGGATCATGCTTTAGCAGCCAGAGATGTTGGCGTGACAGGCCTGCAGAGTTGCGACTGAAGCTCCAACAGGGGCCGTGCAGCTACTGCCATTTCCAGGCGATATCGTTAAGTATCGCATGCCCTGAATTTCTTCCGATCTCGAATCCAAAATCAAACCCGCAGACGTAACTGTCGCTCGGCATGATACCCCGGGCGACAAGCTCTCGGAACACGCCGAGCAAAGGCAAGGTCTGCTTTCCGAGCATCATATCGCGTGGTGTCCTGCCTCCAGCTTCCGTTACAGGCACAATCATCGTATATGGCGGCGTGTTCGTAAAAGCGTTGCCCGCGCGGGTCGCGATATAGGCGTGAAATGTTCCATCGGATGACGAGTAATCAAAGTGGTCGCTTAGTGTCAGGATATAAGCCCATAAATAATCCGGCGCATGAGGAAGAAAACCGATTTCGTTGGTCATCGTGTTTGTAACATCCGGCGGGGATGGATCTGATGCCGTCGTAGGGAACGTCTCGACAAGAACGGCAAAATCATCCCGGCCACCAGCAACTGTCAGATCATAGGTAACGGACAAATCGTTGAATTCGGACACCTTCTTCGGTGCCGGCTTGTTCAATGGGCGGAAATAGCCACCGGATCCTATACCGTATCCGGCTATGATGGCGTACGAATAAACACTCGCGTTATTTCGTTCGCCAGGATACGACCATTCGATTCCTGTGCCCCTCGGAAATGTGTCCGGGTGGTTCGTGATGACTTGATTGAACATAACGCCATCGTTCACGAACCCGAATATCGCGTCTTCGCCCGTTCCATTCTTTGTTGCCGGGTTGGAGACAACAATAGAGCTTGCCTCTACGCTGACGACAATCGTGTTTTCCGGCATTGCGTCGGGCGTCATTCCAACAGCCATTCCTGGCAAGAGTCCGGCCGTATCCAGAAATCCCGAGACCTTCGTACTGCCGGCAGCAATCTTCAGCCCTGTATATTTTTTGGTAGCTGCATTCCAAATTCCCTGGGCCGACCAAAATGGTCCCTGAGTGCCGTCCGCAATATTGTAACTGCCGTACTTGTTGGATTTTGATTCCAAGACCACCATGGGCTCGGGAACCTTGTCGAACTCGGAAGGCGAACGAACCATTCCTGAATCCAGCGATTTTTGGCTCTCAACGTTGAGCTGCCCGAACATGAGAGGTCGCTCATCGGCGAAAGCAACGCTTGAGGTCAACAATATTGCCGTTATAGCGAAAGAACGCATCCACTTTCCTCCACCAAGTAGCGTGAGCTGGAAGTACAGAGCGCAGAAATCGCTGGCTGCCGCAGCTTCATGAACGCTTTTTCTCGCACGTCGCTGGTCTACAAGTGCCACCGCCTGTTGTCCTGACACGCGGCAAAAAGGATAATGTATGCGCGAAATTTGATCAGGTACCGATCGATTGGCTGAACTGCACCGATCCGCGCTCGCGGCTGGTCAGCGCGTTCAAACATTGCATCCAGGAATCAAGGCTCTGTTCCTTCCACGTCGCCAATGCTTGCGCTGGGCCGCCACATCCGGACCGGATCGCAATCATAATTCGATTCGCGAACTCCCCTTCGTCCCCAGGAGTAACAAGGCCGTCCGGCGCGACAACATCCGACAGAGCGCCTGTATCATATGCCACCACCCTCAGTCCCCTTGATAACGCCAGAACAACTGTTCCCGATGCGCTCACCATGGGGTACGGAGCGATCAACAAGTCGCTTTGTGCCAACGCTCCCGCAATCTCGAAGTCGCTCAGGCGAGATGGTGATGGGCGGCGAACAACTTCAGTGAGGGCGGCCACCCTGGCGACGATCTCGGTGCAGTCCCCTATTCCCGCAAACGCAATCGAAATGCGCTTTCTGTCACCCGCCTGCAGATGGTTAAGGATATTGGGAACGCGGTCGAGGCCCTTATCCGGCCGCATGCGCCCCAATATGAGCAAGCGACATTGATGTGCAGGCTCCGAGGCAGGCACTGCCGTTTTCGTCCATAACGCATATTCCACGAAGGGAAGATGAGGAACGGCAACAGCCGACCGGCCACCTGCAACGGCAGCCTCCGCTGCCAAACTCTCCGAATGAGCCACTAGAACTGACGCCTGTCGCCAGAGTAGCCGTCGACTAAACGCATCAATCGGCGGCAAAGTTTGTTTTGGTGTTGGATCATGCGCGATGACTACTATCCGCGCACCCAGAAGGGCCATCAGCGCAAATGCCAATTGATCGTACCAGCCCCTGGTCATGACCAGGAGGATGGTAGCACCAGCCATGGCGGCACGCACAGCAACTGCCAAACCGTGCAGCTGACGAATAACTTGATATATCTTTCTGGATTGCGAATTCGATGGAAGAATGCGCCGGGCGAAGACACGAGGCGGACTCCACTCCGCATCAACCGAAGTCAAGACTTCAACCTCGAACACGTGACAAAGCAGCGCGGCAAGCTCTCTCCCGTAGGGATTTCCACCATCGGTATCATAAATCAAAAGCCGGCTTTTCTTTTGCATCTTCAAGTTCCCCTCAGGGATCCGTCTTTTGACTTCCCGAATGTCGAAGAGACGCTCAGCTGACGCCCAAATGATTTCGCGAACCTTGGGGCCCCTTGGGGCCAATCTGACACGATCAGAGTTTCTTGTTCGCGACGACCGTCATTATTGCCGATACGTATTTTTCCGCGGTGCGATCCGGAGTCCGCAGTCGCGCCACGTTGTAAGCTGCGAGGCCAAGATCCCGGACCAACTCCGGACTGTCCGCGAGTTCGGCAATTAGTTCTGCCAAAGCATGCTCGTCAGGCGGAGTGAATATCAACCCGTCCTCACGGTCTTTGACAAAGTCCAGGGTCGCGCCCGCGTGTGTGGAGGCAATCAGAGCAAGACCACTCGCGGCTGCTTCCAGGAGGACTATTCCATAAGTATCTTCGAGAGTCGGGAAGACGAATACGTCGGCCGCGGCGTAGTAAGCTGGCAGTTCGTCCTGGTCGACAAAACCTGCGAAACGTATCCCGCGGACACCCAAGCTCTGAACGAGCGCCTTCAACTCGGCGTCTTGCGGGCCCGAGCCAACAATCGTAAGGCTGACGGGCCGCCGGACCGCACGCATTGCGGCCAAAGTCCGAATGAGATGCACGAAGCCCTTTCGGGGGATAAGCCGTCCTACACTTAAAAGACGAAGCTCCGCACTTTCCGACCGATCCCTGCTCGCCCCGATCGTCAGCAAGGGAGCCAGATTTGCCGTATGCGGAGCCAAAAAAATGCGCCCTTTGGCACCGAGTTCCTCGAACCGATCGGCAGCCGGCTTACTCTTGGCAATGAATGCCGAGACTCTCGGCACCAAGACTTTTCTTGCGGCCTGTTGAAGCCGCCCCAATGTCTTCTCGAAAGCCGGCGTGCCATCACTGTAAATGATGAGCTTGGCTCCGGTCAGTTTGCAGTACAAATAGGCATAAAAGCTCGGTGCTGAGAATCCGCCCGAGATAATCGCATCGGGCCGCGCACGCAACAACCTCCAGAATATCCTCGGGCTGACGTAGAAATCTGCGCAGTCGACGTGCCGTTTTATCCTTGCCCCCCCTATCACGAAGTGGCGAAAGCCGAGCTTTCTTTCAAAATTCCAATTCATTCCGCGCTCGGCTCTCCATGCGCAAAACAGACAGAAAAGATCGACCCTCAAGGCGAGTTCGCGCATTATTTCGATAATATACGGCGTCGGGATATCAGTTAGAAACACAACCCGAGGATGTTGGCGCGCGCGGGTCAGATGGGACGGCGACGCCGCCCTCTCGGAGCGGGAATTCAACAATTCACACCTCCGCTATTCATCCATCCCCGATGGGATATATATTTAATTTACGCATTCAAATTAATTATATTGACTAACACATTAAATACTTGCCATCAAGTCCACAAGCCGCCAGACTAATTGCATTCGGTGAGCCTTAGGAATGAAGCTTGAACGTCGTCCGATACTGCCAGGACCCACCCAATGATCCCTATGCCTGCGCGGAACGCCGTTCTTCCCCCCCAGGATCAGGCGTCTGGGGATGTTCTTCGCAATCTGCTTGTTTATGGCTTCGTTTTTTATCTATTCGCATTCAGGGCACCAGACCTTCTGTTTGGCCCAAGCAAGGCCAACGGCAATCCCTCAAGCGATGCCGGAAGCACGTTTAATCAACTGATACTTCCGGCGATGTTTTTCGCCACCTGCATTGCGGCTCGTACCTACCGCATTTCCGCCCGACACTTGTGGCCAGCCCTCATTCCGATGGCACCATTCCTGCTGGTGATGGTACTTTCCACGTTATGGTCCGATTATCCAGAACTGACGTTCAGAAGAGCGTCTCGCGAGTTCCTTGAAGCAATAGCGCTGGTTATGCTTGCCGCCTGCTTTTCCAACGCGCGGGTGTTGCTGGTAGTTCTTTTCCGAGCGTTTCTAATCATAGGCTGTTTGGATCTATTGTCGTCTCTCATCTTTCCCGACTCGCTTACGGATCTGGGATTCGCCGGAATCCATGGCCATAAGAACCTTGCCGGTGAATTTTTCGTCGTGGCGCTCCCGGTCTATCTTTTGGGAACACTGCACAAAGAGATATCGGGAAGCAGATTGCTCGGGCTATTCAGTTTGATGGCCGGCGCCGCAATGCTCGTCGCGACGCAATCGAAGACTTCTGTTGGAGCCATAGTCTTCGGGTTCGTAGTGCTGTTGCTGGCGCGATATCTCTTCCGCCGCGATCCTTCTCTTCGTGTCTCATTGCAGCTGCTTTTTTTACTGGGGATGCTTTGTGCCATCGCTGCCATATTAAACTGGGGCCCTAGTGAATTGCTGAACAGTCTGATTGGCGACCCGACGCTGACTGGCCGGGATCAAATTTGGCTCTACGTAACGCAAAAATTCAATGCAAACCCGGTCCTCGGAGTGGGCTACGGAGCAGTTTGGCAGGTTGGTCCTGAAATTGAAGCCGCCATGAAGAGAGCGGGTTTAATCTTCGTTTTCAACGAAGCTCACAACGGCTACCTGGATATCGCCGCACAGCTAGGCGCACTCGGTGTCGTTTGCCTGGTGATATTTTTGATAGCAACCCTGCTCAACAGTCTTTCCTACTGGGCTACAATCGAGAAAAACGAATTTCGTGGAGTCGGTGCGCTCACAATCTACATTTTTTGGGCGCTGGTTCTATCCAACATCACGGAGTCGCTCTACTTCCAGCCAGGCGTAGGAAGTTCCGGCGTGCTGATTTTTCTGGGCGGGTTTGTAGCAAACCGCAACAAGCGGCTAGTGATGATGTCGACTGCAAACGCGGGACCTCGCGCCGCACGGCCGAGTCTGGCTTGATCATCAGGCGAAGATGAACGGTATCGCCCCATAGACCTGATGCCGGGGAGCCACTCAGCGATCCACAACCGAACCGGGATTCGCGATATTTTCGTGCGCCCTGGAGCCTGCTAATCTGCGCAACCTGAACATCGGCCGCTCCACCAGGAAGTAGATTGCAATGGCAACGCAAAATGCGAGCAACCAGCCGATACTGTACTGGACGACAGCTGGAGCGCCATCGAGCCCGGCTTTCGCAAAATCAAAAAGTGTAAAGTGCCAGAGGTAAAGCGAATAGCTCAACACCCCGATCCACTTCACCGGCTTCCAGTTCAGGATCGCTTTTGCCGTGAGGTACCGAGAGGTAAAGACAGCGGACAAGACGAGCGGCACGAGAGCAATATTCTGTATCGTGAACCGAAACGTTTGCCGAAACGTTGGATCCCTGACGACAAAGGTCGACAGGATGACGCACAGGGCGATGATGACGACTATGGGATGGGCGGCAAATCGGATCAGACGATAATTGCCAGGGCTGTTCACCGCGATCGCCGTGAGGCAGCCAGTCAGTATTGTATCGTATCGGCATTCCGTAGCGACCGAGGTGTAGGTTTCTGTCGCCCCGAAATGTGTCCCAATCACTCGGACCACTGTCGCCACGAGAATCAGCAGGCAAAGGGCGATGCTGTTTCTTCCAATTCCAAGGACGAACAACAGAGGAAAGAACAGATAAAAATGCTCCTCCACCGACAACGACCAGAGGTGTGCACCGTAGACGACGACGTGCTCCGGCCAAATTGCGTAAAGGTAGTTAGCGAAATAGAATAGCGCCCCAAAGAGCCCGATGAAATCGATCGAGAAGCCGCGGGCGGCCCATATCGCCGAAATGACTATGACGTAGGTCAGCAGGGGCGGATATAGCCTGAGGATTCGTCGTAAATAGAAGCGCTTGATGCTTACTGTATTCGTGGCCTTATGCTCCGCAACCAGCAGTGAGGTTATCAAGAACCCGCTGATGAAGAAGAAAATCGTTACCCCGAACACGCCCGGAACAACGTTCTGCAGTCCCGAGTGCGACAGCATGACCAATAGGATGCTGATTGCCCTCAGACCATCCAGGCCCGGAATATTGGAGCCGAGCCGGGGCTTTTCGAAGTCCAGATAGAGCTCTGTTGCCGAACTCAAATTCACGGATCCGTTGTTGAGAGACGCCATCATCCCAGAGGCACAATCTCGACAATCGAGGGCCTTGATAGAACCCCCTCGAACGAGATTTGGTATGCGGGATTGAGCCTACCAAAGGATGGAGACACCCATCCGCTGCCGATGTCCCCGTCACCGAAAGCGATGTGGGGATCGAGCGATCCGTCATAGCTAAATTCCGCGATCGGACGACCCGCGCCTTCGACAAGAATGGAATTACGTCGGCTCTCGTGTCTGCGAACAGACAAACGAGGGTTGATAAGAAACGATATCTGCACGGGAAGAGGGTCCGATCTGCCGATTAATTCATCTGCAATGGTAACCCTCCCTTCACTGGACATGAAAACGCTGCGCCGATGTCGTACCCCAAATTGTCTGAGATAACCGTCGTGCTCAGCGACAACTTCCCTTGGCTTCGATGCAGAACCGGAAACAAGGCGCACTTTTGCTTTCGCTGCCCAGTTGAACGGTCCGGACGTAGAGCTTGACGAAACCCCCGAGACAGACAGGGTGTTGTGGACCATCGAACTGCGAAATCGCTCCCGCCAAAGCGGAGAAGAATTATAAACATATGTTCCAGCGTCGACGATGACGGGCGTGTTGCCCACCGACAACCACACACTCAATGCGTCTGCGTGCCCATGGGCCGCGATAGATAAATAGCCGAGAGGTCCGTGATCGAAGACGAGAACGACGGGACTGGAAGGTCGTTCCCGCCACACGCTGTAGCCACCTATTTTCCAGGCCTTCATTCCGATAAGCGGCGTTTTCGATAGCGGAGTTGACGCGGCCTTCGGCGGCAACAATAGCGTATCACGAAGATCGACGTAGCGGCGCGAGGGCAAGACGCCCGGATGGTTCAAGTAATCTCCAACGCATTCGGCGATTGAAACCACATAGAGTGGTCCGGCAGAGCCTTCTATTCCGACGACTTTCCCATCGTCGCAGTCCCCGATCATGGGAACGTCCCCTGCGGGAGACGATATCCACTGCACATGGTCGACCCAGGCCAACAGCCGCTCCCTGACTGACGCCGGCAACTGCTCCGGCGCAACATTCAAAGAAAAAAAAGCAACCAGGGCCAGCTCAATTGAAAAGGCAGCATAAGTCGGGGATTGTTCGGCACCTATGCCATCCTGCAGTACTTGGGACTCGAGCTGGATCATCAATTGATCCAGGTCTGCTCTCGAATTCTCTTCCGGCTCGATTTCCGGCGCGACCGCCCTGCAGATCAGCGACCCGACCAGCTCGGCAATCCGATGATTATTTTCAGACGAATGGAGCGATGGAAACCTCCTGAGCCAGAATAGATGTGCGGCAAAAAAACGCTCGATCTTGATCCGACCGGCGTGTTCGATTTTGTCCAGGCCAACGATCGAGAGAGCCACCGCAACAGAAATCGCCCGAAGAGCAAGTTCAACGCCCGAAACCCAGTTGACACCGCGATATGGAGGGTTCCCCTGCATCCAGGAAGAAATGATGCCAAGGACGAGTTTGCTGATCCGGGAATCACCGGTAAGCCGCGCATGCACCGCCAGCGGAACCAGAAACTGAAGTCGATTTATTTCCCAGACATGCTTGATTTCGCGGCCCGCGCGGGCGCGATAGGAAATATCGAAGCAATATTGGTCCGGGCTACTCCAGGGAATGCCCTCCTCATCAAGATGCCAGAATTCCAACGCGGGAGGCATCTCGGGGGTGTGAACCCATGACACGCCGAGCAACTCGAATTTTCCGGCAATTATCTTTCCAGCCTGCTTGGCTACCCGGACCTTGAGCGCTTCGGGCATTTCACTCCATGCGCTCCGAGCATATGGAAGTTCTGCGATATTTCCCTCGGCCGATATTTCAGTCCACTCTCTGCTAAATCGGCGTCCTGACAATCGGGCAGTCTGCTCAGCAACGCGATGGCCAAGTTCCGACATGCTCATCGCCGCCAACCGCGACTTATGCCATCGAATCGAGTCAACGATGCTGTCCACGTTAGCAGCCGCCGGGTCTAAATTGCCGCAGAAACATCTCTAAATTCATGAGTGACCATAGAATTTTGTCGTGGTCTTGCTTCGCGGCCATGTGTTCGTCGACCAGCCGCCCGACCGTCTTCCTGTCGAAAATATGCGCTGTTAGCGCGGAGGGACCGGTCAGCTGCTCGCGCACAAATTCCTGATAAGGGCCTTGAAACCAACCGCTGATCGGAACTCGAAAACCCACCTTCTTCCGGTGAATGATATCATCTGGCAAGATTCCCTTCATTGCCATTCGAAGAACCAGCTTGCCGCCCTTTCCCGAAAGAAGGAATTTATCGGGAAGACGCGCAACCAGTTTTGCCAGTTCGGTGTCCATGAATGGCATGCGCCCTTCGACAGATCCGGCCATCATCATGCGATCGCCCCTTTCGAGAAGATCGTCGGGCAACCATGATGTTTGATCGAAGAACATCGTCTTGCGACCGTTCGAACCTACGTTCATCGAGAATGGAAATTGGTCCGGCGGCTCGCTCGACAACGATTGCCCGATCATCAAGTCACGATCCCTGATCGACATTCCTCCAAACCAATAACGCATTCGATTGGTGAAATCACGTTCACCGGCAGCCGCGAAAAATATCTTTGCCCGACGCATGCCATACGGGAGCGAACGGACAAGGGGGGCGACAAGCGAATCGTGCAAGGCTTTGGGTATCATCGATTGATAAAACCCGACCGCGCTTTCGGCACGGTGCTTGGGGTAGCCTCCCAAGAGCTCATCGCTGCCCTCACCGGTAAGAACCATTTTGACGGTCTTTGAAGCGAGCTTCGATAAAAGAAAGATCGGGATATCCGACGTTTCGGAAACCGGCGCGCCACGTCTAACGATGGCTTCAGACCATCCGTCCCGAAAGTTATCGCTGTTTACAACTACCTCGTTGTGGTTGGTGCCCATCTGACCGGCGACGAGTCTGGCAAATCCGAGCTCGGAATATTTCTCTTCCTCGAAGCCTACGGCAAACGTCCGGACCGGCGTGGAGCTGAATTTGACCATTGCCGACACAATCGATGAGGAATCGATCCCTCCCGATAAATATGCCCCGAAAGGGGCATCGCTTCGCATTCGAAGCCGCACCGATTCGTCAAAGACATCTCTAAACAGACGGACTGCATCCTCCAACTCGTGAACGTCCGGGCGAGTGGTGGCAATTGGCGGAGTGAAGTAGCGGGCAGTCCTGAACACGTTGCCCTCCCACAGAGCAAAGCATCCGGGAGGAAGCTTCTTAATCCCGCGAAAGAAGGTCGATGGTCCCGGTACAAACCGATTCAGAAGGTAATGACCTATCGCTCCTGGCTCGAGACTGTTGTCAATTTTTGGAAAGCGGATCAGGGGTTCGATTTCGGAGCTAAAAATTACCCCGTCGTGATGTTGGGAATAAAATAGCGGCTTCTTCCCAAATGCATCCCGGGCAATAAAAAGCCTTTGAAGGCTGGCGTCCCACAGCGCAAAAGCAAACATTCCGCGAAGCCGCGACAGCGCGTCCAGTCCCCAGGCCCTGTATGCTTCGATCAGTACTTCGGTATCGCTGGCGCTCCTGAAGACGTGTCCTATACTTCTCAATTCATCTCGAAGTTCAACGTAGTTGTATATCTCGCCATTAAAGACGATCACGATCCTTCCATCGTCGCTGGCCATAGGCTGCGTGCCGCCTTCAATGTCGATGATGGAGAGGCGGCGGTGGCCGAAGGCGATCTGGTAGCCACCGTTTTCGGTGTTGCCAGTCCAAAAGCCGGAGCCGTCCGGTCCCCGGTGCGCAAGACGATTGGTCAGGCCTTCGAGGACGTCTCTACCCGGCTGCCGATCCGACGGTAGAAGCCATCCGAAAATGCCGCACATTGAACCGACCTCGCACGGAAGCCGACAACGTCGGCGATTTCCAAATACCGCGTGTATCTATGATGATCTTACCCTCGAGCTTTTCGCGTGAAACTTCCTTGAACTCATCATGGTCGACAAGCAGTAGAAGTATCCCGCATGATGATAGCGCATCCTCGAGACTGACCTTCTGGGCGCCGGAACCAGTCAAAGAGCCGGGCAATTGCGCCGCGTTGGGCTCGACGATCGAGATCCTGTTTCCGAATTTTCCGGCAAGCCTCTCTGCAATTTCCAGTGAAGGACTTTCACGGAGATCGTCGATGTTCGCCTTGAACGTAATGCCAAGGCACGCCAACCTCTGGTCGCGGTTTTCCTCCAGAAGACGATCCGCCTTCTGATAGATATAATCCGCTTTTCCGTCGTTGACTTCCCGTGCGGTGCGGATCAACGGCGAAAGGTCAGGCGCCAGGTCGACCAGAAACCACGGATCGACGGCGATGCAATGCCCGCCCACGCCAGGTCCGGGCTGCAGGATATTGACCCGCGGGTGATGGTTTGCGAGCCGGATCACTTCCCACACATCAATTCCGATCCGATCGGCGATAATCGAAAGCTCGTTCGCGAAAGCAATGTTGAGGTCGCGAAACGCGTTTTCGCTCAGCTTCACCATCTCCGCGACCGCGGCCGTCGTGCCGATACATTTACCTTTCACAAAGGTCTTGTAAAATTCAACGGCTCGCTCTGTGCACGTCTCCGACACTCCCCCGATCGACCGGTCGTTTTCTTGCAGTTCGAGCAGAATGCGCCCCGGCAACACACGTTCGGGACAGTATGCCATATGTATGTTGGCCTCGGCATCCGAGGCGCCGGGCAAGCAAAGATCGGGGCGCAGGCTGGCGATCAGTTCGCTCATTTCAGCCGTTGTGCCCACAGGACATGTCGACTCCAGTATCACCAGATTCCCTGGTCGAAGCTTCGGAGCTATGCTGCGGATCGCCGAGACGACAAATCCGCAGTCCGGCCGCTTGGATTCAGCAAGCGGTGTGGGCACGGTTATGATGAATACATCGGCGGAAACAGGCTCACTACTGGTGCGAAGCCAGCCGGTCGATACCACTTTTTGAACAAGCCCATCCAGGTCTGGTTCAATAATATGTACTTTCCCCGAGGCCACCTTCTCGACTATCCGGACATTGGTATCGACGCCAATTACCCTCCATCCCCGGCTTGCCATGAGCGCAGCCGTAGGGAGGCCGATATACCCGAGCCCCACGACGCAGACCGTGGACTCGCCATTGAACATCGATAAAACTCGGGACTCGTCATTGTACATTGATGACATTGGCTATCCGTTCACTTGCCCTGCCGTCGCCATATGGATTGATCGCTCCACTCATCGCTTCGTAGTGACGCGGATCGTCCAAAAGCCACTCGGTTTCCCTTACGATGTCTTTCGCGTTGGTCCCGACCAGCCTTGCTGTTCCAGCCTCGATTCCCTCCGGCCGTTCGGTCGTATCCCTCAAAACCAGCACTGGCTTGCCCAGCGACGGAGCCTCCTCCTGTATGCCTCCGGAATCTGTAAGGATTAGCGTCGCGACAGACATCAAGTAGACAAAGGGGACGTATTCCAGAGGATCCAGCAGAACAATCCTGTTTCTTCCCCTGAGTGTCGCATCTACGACCTTGCGCACCCGGGGATTTGGATGCACGGGAAATACGACGACGACGTCGTCTCGCTTCGAAAGCCTCTCGATCGCCTGCGCAATGTTGGCGAGACCGCCGTCAAAATTCTCGCGACGATGGGCCGTTACCAGGATAATTCGTTGTGCCTGAAAGGGCCCGATAACATCTCTGATGGCGCTGGTTAGCTCGCCAAGCTTGTTGATGCGGCCTCTGGTCAACAAGAGAGCATCAATTCCGGTGTTTCCGGTAACGTGGATGCCGAGCGGATCTACATTCTCTCTGGTTAGATTCGCTGCCGCCGACGTGGTCGGTGCGAAGTGCAACGAGGCTATGGGTGAAATTATCCGGCGATTGATTTCTTCCGGCCAAGGTGAGTAGTTGTTTCCTGTTCGCAATCCGGCTTCTACATGCGCCACGGGTATTTTGCGATAGAAGGCGGCAAGTGCCGTGACCATGGCACTTGTAGTATCACCTTGCACGATCACGACGTCCGGCCGGTCGGCATCGAATGCCTCACCGACTGCCAGCAACAAGCGCGCGGTTAACCCATCAAGGGTCTGATCGGGGACCATAATGTTCAAGTCGATATCGGGTTTGATGTCGGCGACTGCCAGCACCTGATCGAGCATCGCCCGATGTTGGCCCGTTACGAGGACTGAAATGCGCAGGCCCGCGCGTTCCCTCAGAGCATAGATGACCGGAAACAATTTGATTGCTTCGGGCCGCGTTCCAAAGACCAACGCTACGTGTTGGCACATCAACGCACCCACAGGACCGAGCGGACTGCCCGATTGAAGAGTTCTCTCATTAGGAGAGTCGCAAACAAGATATTAGTGCTGAAGTAGCGCCAAAACATTCGCCGCGGCTCTTGATAGAACCGATAGAACCATTCCAATCCCGCATTTTGCATCCAAAGGGGTGCGCGGCTGACCGCGCCGGCGAGAACGTCAAAGGAACCGCCAACTCCCATAATAAATGAAACGCCAAATTCGTCCTTATACTGGGCAAGCAATCGCTCTTTGCGGGGTGTCGGCAAACCCAGGAACAGACAGTCGGCACCAGAACGGCGAACCAATTCGACGAGTCCCAAATTCTCTTCGGGTCTAAAATATCCATTGTGCCATCCCGCGATTTGAAGATTTGGAAAATCTCTCCGAAGATTGGAGATCATTTTCCGCAAGACGCTGTCCGTGGCACCCAGGAAAAACGGTTTAAATTTCTTCCGATCACACAGCGCCAGCAACTCCTTGAAGAGATCGATGCCGGCCACGCGTTCATGCGCCTTTAGACCGAGCAACCGAGAGCCCCACAAAATCCCCATGCCGTCTATTCCAACGATGTCGCTATCGACGACGTCGCGCCAGAGTTCGGGCTGCTGTCGCATTTTTATGAATTTGGCAACGTTGAGAGCGACGTGCCGGCAGTGCTCCCGCCGGCTCATGGATCTGTCCGCCACTTCGACCGTTTCGTGCAGAGACAATATATCGATTGGCACACCGAGGAATTCTTGACGCATCTCACAACTCCATTATCCGAGTTACTCAAGCGAGTTGCGCTTTAGAAAATGGGTTTAATCCAAGCGGCCGGCTTCAGAAGAGATACAACCTCAACGGTAGCAGCCGTTCGCGAAAATATTAACAGCTGCTTCAAATTTTATATTATTAATTAATTTTCCGCAAGTTTAAATTGGCCATTTAAATCTGGCTATTATTATTTGGCATTTAATATATCGGCTGGCGCCTGTTGCCTGGCGACCCCGGTGCCGGCGTTTGTCCCTGGCCCGTTCATACCCGGTGCAACCATAGCGCGCACGGGCGGGCGCGCGGCCTTGAGCCGGTGGCGTGCATCGCCGACCGGGCCAATCCGGACGTGCTTCGACCTCGGCTGCTAACGCCGCTTCAGCAGATCCTGCGCGACCGAACCTGCGATCTTCATTGGCTGGGCAAGTCGAAACAGGCCCATAACTATGGCGAGGTATAAGGAAGTACAGAAGACGCCTAACAACAAAATTCGAAGCACGCTGGAATAGTCGGCCAGAACGGTCATTCGCAGGTACCAGCCCACGGCCAGGATGCTGATCGCTCCAACCAGTTGGGGGGTCACAGTTCGCATCACGGCAGCGGCGTCGATGCCTATCAAGCTACCCGCATAAACGATCGAGGGTACAGCGAGGAGCACGCACGGGACGACGCTCGCCGCGGCCACGCCTTCTGCACCGAAGGGCAGACCTGCGAGAACCGCAACGACTTGGACACCGAGGGTAACGATCCCCCAATTCTGCCAGCGATCGGGTCTTCCAAGGGAAAGGTGCAGCCAAGCCTGCGAACCTTCGACGACCTGAAAAATGCCGCGCAAGGCAATAATACTCAGGAGTGAGCCGGCCACTTGCCACCTTTCACCCAACAATAACACCGTAACATCTTGGGCCGTCACCGACAGGATCGCCGCAATGGGCATTATGAAAAATGCCAGCGTAGATAACGCCGCTTCGTACCTCTGCCGGAGAGCTACAGGATCAGATTGAAGTTTACTGAGCGATGCGCTTCCGACCCCCGTAACCTGACCGAGTGCCAACAGGATAGAGTACTCATAAAGCACGGTTGCGTTTTGATAATAGCCGACCACATCAGGCCGGTAGAACAAGCCTAACCCGAGCCGATCTACTGCTTTCGCCAAGTTATACACGACCCCAAAGCCGACCACGTGGAGCCCGAAGCGGACCATCGACTTCACTTCGCTGTCAAATGCAGGGAATCCTGGCCTCCAGCGGCAGAGGGTCCATGCCCCGAAGGCAGCGCAGAGCGCGTTTATAATCGGGCGCAGCACCAGCGCCCAATAGCCATATCCGCAACTTGCCATCGCGACGGCGACGACAACTCCGAAAAAAGTACTTGAAACTTGAATTCGGGCAATCGCGCCAAACTGCATTGTGCGCCGTAGAAGCGCCAAGTGCTGACTTGAAACTCCCCACAGCACGAAAGTGATCGCAGCACACGACGCGATCGGCTCGAGCCTGGGTTCGCGAAATATCGTCGCAATCAGCGGGCTGCACGCAGCCACGACGATCGCCACTGTTAGCCCGATCGCGGTACTGAACCAAAACAGGCTGCTGATCTGCCTTGGCGTTATCCTGCTTCGTTGCGCTGTAGCGTCCCCGAGGCCGAAATCGATAAGTATCGGCGCAAAGCTCGTCAGCACCGTAACGATCGCAACCAGGCCAAAATCCTCCGGCGCCAGCAGCCGCGCCAGGATGATCGAGGCAACGATCTGAAGAACGCCGTTACCATATTGCATCGCGAGCGATACGATGCCTCCGCGCAAAGCAAGACGCCCAAGGTCCGTGGAGGCCTTATGGTCCTCGAAATACACGTTCGCACCCACGGCCATGATCGGTTACATCCTTGCTCTGCCGGAAGTCGGATACAACAGGGCGCTTCCAGGCCGCACGTTACCAGCCGGGAAATTAACTAAAGCCGGCAGCCTCCGATTTATCAATAAGCATTTAATTTTAATCGTTTAATATTTTGGAACCGCCCGTTTGGCCGGTTTGGACAGCGGCGAAAATCCTGTAACCGGCATCGGTCGGACCAGCTATCACCAAACACGAATTTTCGAGTTTCGTCACAATGTAAACACCAGCGGCCCAAAGGCCACCGTGTTTTGGCTCTTCGACTGGCCGGCCGAATACTAGTGTGGCGGTTCAGAAGTCCGCATCGTTTGTGCCGCGAGTTGGTCATCCGAACTTCGGAATCTGGACACTAGGGCGCAAACAGGCCAAGCCACTTGCCGACAAAGAGGAAGTAGGCGTTGACTAACCCCGGTGGCAGCTTGCGACCCGCCATGTGGTAGCGGCAGAAATCCTTGCGGAAGTCGGACCAATTCGCGGCATTGACACCGTTGATCGAGATGGTGATGGAAGGCGAAAGTATGCGCGCGGTATGCCACCAGCCTGCCGGCATGAAGAGTGTCTCGCCAGGATGGAGGGTGAAACGAACGCCCTTCGCGTTGCGAAACAGCGCAAAGCGACTGGTGTCCCAATTTTCCATGTCGTTTATTTCCGAGATGTTAGGCTGCTCGGCTATTTGCGAGACGTTCGGCTGCTTGGGACCGCTACGAACGTACATGTACGGCGTTTGGTCAGGTGCGAACGCGATATATTCCTTCACCCCCTGAATTTGCATCAGGAAGGCGTGGGTATGCAGCCCGTCGTAGTGCAAGACCGGAAATTTCGCGCCCGTGCCGCCGATATAGAGCTCGATGAACGTCAGCGACCCGCGTGCCGATATGAGCGGATGCTCCAGCCAGTTTGGCCGCGTGCAAGTCGGCATCGGCGTGATGTCGGCCTGCAGCGGTCCTGGTAGATTCGTAACCAGATGGTTGCGCAGGTACGGAGCGGGAGCATCGGGAGTGGAGGCGCAGACCTCTCGAATTAATTGCGCCATTGAGAGATTACGCCCGTCGATCTCCAAGGGCAGATCGCCATAGTAATCCCTAAAAAAATCGAACGTCCATTTGCTCCTGGCCGGCCAATGCTCCAATGCCCCTGTGATGACGACCGGCTTCAGAGGGTCGACATATTCTCGTACATAACGTTCGCGACCAAGTCGCGACCAGTCATGGCGGTCGATTTCTTCCGAGAACGCGGGACCATTGCGGACATTATTGATGGGGTAATGCATGTCGTGCGCTCCATTCTGTGGGCAGCAATATCGAAGAAAATTAGTGTCATGCGACTCCCTCGGCCGCTGGCAGCCGCATCACCGCCGCGTCGGCCTGAGCCACTACCTGCCGCAGCGTTTGAAAGAACAGGCTTCTCGGATCCATGCGCCATCCAATCTGTCCTTGGAACGCGACTGCAACCTGGATTGCCAGCAGCGAGTGGCCGCCAAGATCGAAGAAGTTGTCTCCTGCGTTGACCTTGTCGACTCGCAAGATCTCGCGCCAGATGTTGGCGAGAAGCTGCTCCGTCCCGGGCGCCGGTGGCTCGCTAACAGCCACATCATCGCCAACCGACCGAAATATGTCGGGCAATGCGCCGCGGTCGAGTTTGCCGTTTGCCGTCATAGGCAGCGATTGCAACGTCATCACAAAGGATGGGATCATGTAGTCAGGCAGGCTGCCCCGCAAATAGCGGCGAACTTCGCTGATCGTCATATCCTCTCCGTCGTCGACGACGATGTAAGCGACGATACGTACGTCTCCCGGACGCGCCTCTCGCGTTATGACAGCGGACTCGCAGACCATCGGGTGGGCATTGAGAGCGGCCTCGATTTCGCCGAGCTCGATGCGGAAGCCGCGGATTTTGACCTGCGCATCGATGCGTCCGAGGAACTCGAGCTCGCCATCCGGCAGCCTGCGGGCCAGGTCGCCGGCGCGGTAGAGGCGC
>Ga0116129_1000473_pt1 | contig 26083 bp, 21 predicted proteins | sample June2015DPH_17_2_FD_89732 | JGI IMG/M metagenome (GOLD analysis project Ga0116129, IMG submission 89732) | Peatland microbial communities from SPRUCE experiment site at the Marcell Experimental Forest, Minnesota, USA - June2015DPH_17_10 | ecosystem: Environmental > Terrestrial > Soil > Wetlands...
ATCGCGGCCCCATTGAAGCTGATTGCTCGGTGGAAAGGAAACGGGCTTCCATTCAATTCCGCGATCAGCTGATCGCGGCCCCATTGAAGCTTTGAACGTGGCGCAAAGTCCGTGCGGGCGGCGGCTAATTCCGCGATCAGCTGATCGCGGCCCCATTGAAGCCACAGACTACCTTCCCCCTGCGTTGACCACAGGTGCAATTCCGCGATCAGCTGATCGCGGCCCCATTGAAGCAAACCTGCTTTAGCAAATTCGACTGCTAGAGGACATCAATTCCGCGATCAGCTGATCGCGGCCCCATTGAAGCCGCGCGAGTTCCGCCGGCGCATAGCGAGCGCGGCGTAATTCCGCGATCAGCTGATCGCGGCCCCATTGAAGCCCCGATACAGCGGTCGCGGCGCCGGCGCAGTTGGCGTAATTCCGCGATCAGCTGATCGCGGCCCCATTGAAGCATGCGGATTTTCTCTCATGGCGTGCGTGCGAACGTGCAATTCCGCGATCAGCTGATCGCGGCCCCATTGAAGCAGATCTGCCCTTTGCGATCGAGAACCTGCAACCCCGGAATTCCGCGATCAGCTGATCGCGGCCCCATTGAAGCACTCTTCCTGCTGGCGGTGGGCTGCTTTGCGCAGTCGACCGCAATTCCGCGATCAGCTGATCGCGGCCCCATTGAAGCGGGTTGACAAGCGAGGACTCCTGCAAGCCTGGCTTTCAATTCCGCGAGCTCGCGCGGGTAAGGTCCGGAGTCAGCGAGCCTTAAGAGGCGACGGTCTGGCCGAAAAGCTGGGCCTGGGACATTCGAGGTAACATGAAATAGTGAAGGCGATTCCAATCCCGCAAGTTCGGAATCAGAAGCTGACCAAAGATCCACGCCATGCGGCTGCGGTTGAGCGCGGGAAGGTGGCTGTCCGCAAGCTTCAGCAACAAGGCATCATCGATAGCCAGGGACGCCGGATTCGGACCGATCTCCCCGCCGACATGCAGGGCGGCAAGGATCACGACTTCGGCGGCTGATGATTCCGAAAATGATCGTAATCGCCGGTCCTCCCGTCTCTCTATCCTGTTTCGAGTTTCGGTGTCGCGCATTTCAATGCAGACGACCGCGCCGCGGAGCTGAACGGGGGCTCCTATATAGGTATTTCCCGCGAGATTCGGCGGCTTGTCAACCACGAGTTCGAAACGTTCATCCTGCGGACGATTGAAAAGCGCATCAGTTTTGCCATCGAAACCACGCTTCGCAGCGAAGTGATGTTCGATCAAGCGCATATTGCCAAACAAGCGGGATACGCCATCGAGATGCGATATCTTGCCTTACAAGATTTCAGAACGCATCTGGAGCGTGTAAAAGCTCGGGCCGATGCGGGTGGTCATAGCGCGTCGGAGGAAACTCTGCGGCGGATCTATGAGTCGAGTTTGAAGAATCTGCGACGCGCTGTACAGGAACTGGATACCGTCTGGATTTACGACAACACGGCCATCGACGCAAGCCATCCGCTCGTGCTGGAGGCACATGCCGGCGAGATTCGCTTCCTGGCGGATGACTCTCCGCAATGGCTGAAAGATGCGCTCGGCTTATCCTGATATGGATCAGCCCTCGCCACACGCCAGCATCTAATTCCGCGATCAGCTGATCACGGCACCATTGAAGCCGACAAAGTCAGTCACCGGCTCGGGGAACGGAGAAGCAGGATAGCGACGTGTAAATTGATATCTTGTCAGTAGCCTCTTTCGGAAACTTACGCCGTTGCCTGACTCATGAAACATCTCGCCGGAGCCATACGCTTATCTGCGACGGACCTCAGCAATCATCTGAGCTGCGCTCACCTCACTGCCGCCAATCTGGGCGAAGCGTTCGGTGAACGGCAAGCACTACCTTTCAGAGCACCGGATCTAGTAGTTTTGCAGCAGCGCGGATTGGAGCATGAAGAAGCATATGTTGCCCATCTAATGGCTACGGGCTTGGGCATCCTCAATCTCAGGGATGCGCCGAATGATGCGGAGGCGGTCCGCGAAACCCAAAAGGCGATGCGAGCTGGAGCTGACGTTATCATTCAAGGTGCCCTGGAGCATGAGGGATGGTTCGGTAGGCCCGACGTGCTTCGAAGGGTCGAAGTTCCGAGCGATCTTGGAGCGTGGTCCTATGAACCATACGATTGCAAGCTAGCCCGCGAGACAAGAGCGGCGACGATTCTCCAACTGTCCCATTATGCGGCGCTGTTGAAGACCGCACAGGGGCGCGAGCCCGACTGGCTCTACGTTGTGCCGCCTTCCGACGATCTCTCCCCGGAAGTCTACCGGGTCCTCGACTTCGCCGCGTATTACCGGGCCGTCCGTTTCCGATTACAAGCCTCAATCGTTAATCGCCGGACTACCTATCCGGAGCCGAACGAACACTGTGATGTATGTCGGTGGTGGCCTGAATGCGATCGTCAATGGCGCAGAGACGACCACCTATCGCTCACGGCCGGAATCAGCCGCCTCCAGCGGAAGCAGCTCGTCGAATGGGAAATGCCCACAATGACGGAATTGTCACGCTTGCCGGTTCCGCTGACTCGCAAACCGCGTTATGGCGCGAAAGCTGGCTACGAAAGAATTCGGGAGCAGGCTCGCGTCCAGGTTGCTGCTCGTCAGCAGAAGCGGTCTGTGCACGAACTGTTACCTGCGGAGCCGAATCGCGGACTAGCGCGACTGCCAGAACCATCGGATGCCGATCTCTTCTTCGATCTTGAAAGTGATCCTTTTGTCGGGAAGAACGGCTGCGAATACCTGTTCGGATTCGTCTTGCTGTCGCCAAGCGGCTTGCACCAATACGAGTGTCGTTGGGCGCTCAATGCAGCCGAGGAGAAGGCCGCATTTGAGTGGCTTGTCGACTTCGTGATGACGCGATGGCAGACGTTCCCTTCGATGCACATCTATCACTACGGCCACAAGGAGCCATCCACACTCAAGGCGTTGATGGGGCGGTACGCGACGCGTGAGGATGCAATCGACCGGATGCTCCGGGCGGGGCTTATGGTTGATCTCCATTCGGTGACGAAGCAGGCCGTGCGGGCCGGTGTCGAGCAATACTCCCTCAAGGCGCTCGAAGAATTCCACGACTTCAAGCGCAGCTTGAGTCTCGATGATGCGAAATCCGCGATGCGCCGAGTCGAGCACCAGTTGGAACTGGATCGGCCCGGCAAAGTGGAACCGGATGTCAAAGACGCGGTGGAGACCTACAATTCCGATGATTGCCATTCGACCCGTTCCCTTCGCGACTGGCTGGAGAAGCTGAGAAAAGAACAGATTGCAAACGAGGTGGTGATCGACAGGCCAACAATACAGGATGGTGCTCCGTCGGAGGCGCTGGGGGAACGTCAGGAGCGCGTGGCGAAGTTGATCGGCTATCTGACACGCAACGTTCCCGCCGCTGTCGAAGAGAGAACCGAAGAGCAGTCGGCAACATGGCTGCTCGCCAATCTTCTCGACTGGCATCGCCGGGAGGAGAAGGTTGCAGTCTGGGAAAAATATCGCCTCCGGGACATGAGCGACGAGGAGCTACAGGATGAACGTGCCGCAATTTCGGGGCTTCAGCATCGCCGAACCATCCCGCCTCCGAAGCAGCAACGACTGCCGACAGACGAATACGGGTTCCCGCCCCAGGAAACCAATCTCCACGCGGGCGACGACCTCTATCGCGGCGAGCTGAAAGTTGGAACGATTGACTTCATCGATCCCGTACGGGGAGTGGTTGGAATCAAGAAGACCCAGAAGGCGTTGGCCCTTCACCCATCCTCCGTCTACTCCTACGAGATCTTCGACAGCAAAGTGCTCGCCGATTCACTGTTCGGCTTCGGGGAATGGGTGCGTGACCATGGATTTGTGGGTCCTGGGCCGTACGGATCGACCTGTGATTTGCTCTTGCGGAGACCGCCCAGAACCGCCTCCGGCACGGGCCCATTGATTGCTGCCGGCGAGTCCGTTGTCCAGGCCGCGAAACGGCTTGGGCTGGTCCTCGAAAACTCGGTTCTCGCGATTCAGGGACCGCCGGGAGCGGGCAAGACCTACACGGGAGCGGAAATGATCGTGGATCTGATTCGCGCGGGGAAGCGAGTTGGAGTTGCGGCGGGCAGTCACCAAGTCATTCGCAAACTGCTTGACAAGGTCCGTGAAGCCGCACTGAAGACGAATCTTCCGCGAGCGACCTGTTTACACAAGGTCACCAAGAAGGCGGAATCGGATCTCCCCGATTGGCTCACGGAAACGACGGACAATGGTGAGGCCCTGCGGTCTCTTCAAACGAAGGCCCACGACATTATCGCTGGAACTCCGTGGCTCTGGTCCCGTGACGATCTTCGTGGAACTGTGGACGTACTGTTTGTCGATGAAGCCGGGCAAATGTCTCTCGCGAGCGCGCTTGCGATCTCGCCTGCCACCAAGAACCTCGTATTGCTGGGCGATCCCCAGCAGCTCGATCAGCCTTTACGTGGCAGCCATCCCGATGGTGCTGAGGCGTCCGCGCTGGAGCATCTCCTCAACGGTGCGAAGACGATCGCGTCGGATCGCGGACTATTTCTTGAGAAGACGTGGAGGCTCCATCCCGATATATGCCGATTCACCTCGGAAGCGTTTTACGAGAATCGACTGGAATCGCGGGCGGGGTTGCAACATCAGCGTATCGAGGGGCATCCTTGGCTGGGCGAGACAGGGCTACGCTTTGTGCCCGTGACCCACGAAGGGAACCAGAACTCGTCGCTCGAAGAAGTGGACTACATCACGCAGCTTGTCGAGGGATTACTTGTCCCCGACGTCTATTGGGTGAACGATCAAGGGCAGCGCAGGCCGTTACGAGCCGAAGATGTCCTGATCGTCGCCCCCTACAACGCCCAAGTTGCCGCGCTGTCGAATCGCCTTCCGAATTTAGACACCGGAACAGTGGACAAGTTCCAGGGCCAGGAGGCTCCTGTGGTGATCTACTCGCTGACCACTTCTTCGCCCGAGGACGCTCCGCGCGGCATGGAGTTCCTGTATAGTTTGAATCGTCTCAACGTGGCGACATCGCGGGCAAGGGCACTCGTCATCTTGGTCGCCAGCCCGAAACTACTGGAACCCGAGTGCAGGAATCCAAGGCGGATGCAACTCGCGAATGCGCTTTGTCGTTACATAGAGTGTGCCGTCTCTACGCAGTCTGCACTCAATGTCGCGTCTTGATGGTCAAACAATGCAAGAGAGCAGCGCAGAACGGAGCCGCCGGGAAAGGCTGAGACGCACTTTTCGGCCCGCGCGCTTGCGGCTACTGTTCATCGGTGAATCGCCTCCCGCTTCGGGAAGATTCTTTTACCGACGTGACTCGGGGCTTTATCGGGCCATGCGCGACGCGTTCCATGCAGTTGATCCCTCAATCAACGATGAAACTTTTCTCGCGATGTTTCAGATCTCGGGCTGCTATTTGATCGATCTGTGTCCCGAGCCTGTCGACCATTTGGATTCAAAATCGCGCCGGGCTACTTGCCGCACGAACGAAGATTCACTCTCGAAGACGATCGCTCAACTTCAACCGGCCATGATCGCTACTGTGCTCCGTTCGATCGAGGGCAACGTCACGCAAGCTGCTTCACACGCAGATTGGCACGGTCCGTTGCTCCATCTGCCCTACCCCGGAAGATGGTCGCGGCATAGGGATGTTTTTGTGGATACCCTTGTGCCAACGATCAGCGGCCTGATGCGGCAGGCATCCAAATGAACGTGATTCGTCCGATGCGAATCCTCGCGATGGAATCAATCTCTGCCTATCGAAGTTGTGCACAAGGCGAGCATATCTTTGGTACGCTGCGGAAGTTTTGCGTACGTCAAGGCGTGGGCGTGCCGGACGAGATTTTCAAGTTCGCTCCGTCGGAATACGTTCCAATGCCCGAGGACAATCCAAAGGATGCACGCCCGGTAAGGCGCGGGTCGAACACCCTCGACTTCAAGGAGTTCGTGGAAGCGTTAGGGGCCGACGCCGAACGAGAGGATAACTCTACCGTCATTATCGAAATCAAACTGCGCGAACATCTTGCCCCCAACGGCCTTGTCGCCGGTTCGGAAGACGATTTTACTACCCCATCGGCGAGTTTCGGTGGGTGTTTCGACGACATACGGAAGGCGAAGGAGGATGTCGCGCAAGTTCGGCGTCCACGCTCTTGAGTATCGCGTCGACGAACGTCTAGTAGCAAGTGAATCGGAGTAGGAGTCCGTCGAGACGCACTGGCGGGACGCCCACTCAAGCAGGTCGAGAATGAGAGACTCCACCGGATCTTGCATTTCACTTCTTATTGTAGGAACACCAGCTTGGAACCATGCTCCGAGGCCTGGACGATGGGCCTGGACGATGGGACTGTACGATGGAAATGATATATCGCTGCGCAAAGAGAGGAAAGGCGGGGAACGTTCGATGATCTTGAGATGTCGGATTTCACGAGTCCTGTCGCGGGCGGTGTTGCTTGCCCCTTTGACTTGGGCTCAGGATGCTTTTCTCGTGCGTTGGGAGACTTTGCGCTCCGTGCAACCGGCGGGCGTTGAGTTACGAATTGCTGCGCCGAAGGCAGCGTTTTACTCAGTGGAGACAATCCCGCTGACGCTTTCCTTTACCGCGACCAATCTAAGGTCATTCGTGGCCGACTCGCGTTTGCAGGACCCCGTCGGTCGCATGAACTACATCGAGGAGTTCGTGCCCGACTCAGCGACAGCCGAAGACCCGCTTCGCGGTCTGCCGGGCGAAACCGGTGGGATGGGCAGTCTTTCGGGTGGGAATGCGATTCTTTCTTCGGATAAGCCGTTCACGGTGGAACGCATCTTGAACGAATGGGTTCGTGTCCGCGCGCCGGGCAGGTATCGCATCTATGTGTTCAGCCGGCGCGTCAGGCAGGTGACCGGAACCGGCCAAGCTGTCACAGTTCCCGGCTGGGACGACGTTCCGCATGGCAGTGGCACGGTCCGAAGAGGCGAATCTGGAGCGGACTCGCGTCGCCACGCTACGGCGTGGACAAAGGCCGCAGTCCGTGCCGCAGGCCACAGGATCGTGCCGTAGCATCGTGAATGGCTCTTTCTAACGGCCGGTCGTGCAGACTTACGAAGACATCCGCCGATGGTTACCACCCCCAATAGCCTTCGGTTTCAACTGCAATCTCCACCAATGGAACCTTGGCAATGCCAGTCGGCGTCTTCGAGTCCGGACTCCGTACCCGTTGGCGTTCCGATCCGCCGCTTGGAACTAGGGCAGAGCACCTGCTCTTCGACTGAGCCAAAACTGTGCCAAAACCCCATCTATTGAGGGCGCTTGAGTTGCCTGTCGAGCGAAGAGCAGATTCCCCAAGTTATTGGAAAGACTTAAAAAGGGTGAAACGGATTGGAGCAGTTGGAAGAGGCCTCCACGCGCTACCAGGCTGCGCTACGCCCCGACAAGTACTGCTCTTCTGATTCTAAAACACTTTTGAATTAAGCGTCCGAATTTCATTAGCGCTGGGGCGGTGCCCAACGACTGATATCATAAAACCGATGCTCGACAGCGTTGACGGAGTCTGCTCTCTTACCGTATCTAATCCTGTTCAGCGAGAGTTTGGGCGTATGTCTTGCCGTAGGGGTAAAAGAGTTCCTTGCGCCCTTGCTGCCACGCTGCTTTGAGTTCAGGCGTTGTGATGTCCCAATCCGGCCGGCATTTCCTGGTAACGACACGGAGGTCCTGGCGGAGATCTTCTAAAGTGGGCCTACCAAAGAACCAGTAGCCGTTGTAGATCTTGTAAATGACAAGACCGGGCTCCAGGACAATCACATGGGGGATCATTGGATTGTGCGTAGGGTCAGTGTACTCAGCGATATCGAGATCTTTTTGGACTGTACGTCCAGCGTCGGAGAGAAAAGGCCAGTGGGCATCAACCCCGCTGCGATATTCATTCGTCTCAGTAATATTGTCGGTGCTAATCGTCACCAGCCGGCAATAGGCAACTTCAAGTTCACGATGGAGTTGCACAAGGCCTTCAGCCTGGCGGCGATCCTTAGGACAGTAACCTCCACGGCTGAGGACCAGAACCATTGGATGTTGTCCTTGTAGTTCGGAAAGCTTCCGCCGTTTCGCGGTGTGATCGGAGAGCTCATAATCGGGGAAGATGGCTCCGGGAACGATATCGGATCGCATATCTATAATTGCCTCCCTTGCTGTGAAAGATGATACCTTCAATGCGGACTTGTTTCTAAGAACTCGATCCTTAAATGGCCATGAACGTACAAGAACTCGCTTCCAGCGAGCCTTAAACGGCCTTAATTGCGCGGTATTTTCGATCGGAAAGCCCTCGACGCCAGAGCACCACCGTTGCGGCTTTCATCGTCTCGCAGTAGCCTAAGTGTATGATCCCTTTTCGTTATTTCATCCTGCTCGGAGTGTGTTCGGCTATTGTGGTTCGCGGACAGACACCGCCCACGGCGCCACGGGTCGAACATCACGAGGTGCGGCATGAGGCCACTGTCACTGACGACTATTTCTGGCTGCGCGAAAAGTCCAATCCCGCCGTGACCAAATACCTGGAAGCGGAAAACGCATACACGGCTGCGATGACGAAGGGGCTGGAGCCGTTTAGTGACGCGCTCTATGCGGAGATGCTGGGACGGATCAAACAAACGGACGTCTCGGTGCCAACACCAAACCACGGCTACCTGTACTATTCGCGCACGGTGGAGGGCCAGCAGTATCCGATTCAGTGCCGCCGCAAAGGCAGCATGGAGGCGCCGGAGGAGATTCTGCTGGACCAGAACGAACTCGGCAAGGGCAAGAAGTTCGTTAGTCTGGGCGCCTTTCAATTGAGCGACGATCAGAATCTGTTGGCCTACACCGTTGACTACGCCGGCTTCCGCCAGTACGCCTTGCGGGTGAAGGATCTGCGCACCGGACAGACGCTGGCGGATACTACAGAGCGCGTCACCTCAGTAGAATGGGCGGCGGACAATAAGACGCTCTTTCTCGTGACTGAGGATGCCGTTACAAAACGCAGCGACAAGCTATGGCGGCACGTGCTGGGCAGTGCGAAGTTCGAAGAGATCTACAACGACAAAGACGAGCTCTACGATATCGGGGTCGGCAAGACCCGCGATAGGAAATATCTGCTGCTGCAAAGCGAGGCCAAGGATACGTCTGAAACTCGCTACCTGCGCGCCGACCATCCGGCGGATAAATTCGCCGTATTTCTGCCGCGCGAAAAGGGTCACCGTTATTATCTGGATCATCGGGAAGGGCTGTTCTACATCCGGACGAATCGGGACGGCCGTAATTTCGCGATCATGACAGCGCCGGTGAACGATCCGGCTCCCAAAAACTGGAAGGTGTTTGTGGCGCATCGCGACAACGTGCGCATCCAGGATATCGATGTGTTCAAAGACTTCGCGGTGTCGGTGGAGAAGGGCGACGCATTGGACCATCTCCGCATTTACGATTTCAAAACTGCCGCCTGGAAAGAAATCGAGTATCCGGAACCGGTCTATTCGGCCTCCCCGGGTGGCACGCCGGACTACGAGACCCACACCTACCGCTACAACTATCAAAGCCTGGTGACGCCTTCGAGCGTGTTCGACTACGACGTGAGCACCGGCAAATCCATTCTGCGAAAACAGCAGGAGGTTTTGGGTGGCTACGATCCGAAGCAGTATGTGACGGAGCGCCTTTGGGCCACCGCGCGCGACGGAGTCAAGGTTCCGATTTCGATCATATATAAGAAGGGCTTCGCGCGCGATGGTAGCGGAGCGCTATTTTTATACGGCTACGGCAGCTATGGCTATGGCACACCACCGACTTTTTCCTCCACTCGTGTGAGCCTGCTGGACCGCGGCATGGCTTATGCGATCGCGCACATCCGTGGAGGCGACGAGATGGGCGAGCAGTGGCGCGAGGACGGCATGCTCATGAAGAAGAAAAACACGTTCTTCGACTTCATCGATTGCGCCGAATTCCTGATCAAGGATAAATGGACCTCGAGCAACCGCCTGGTGATCGAAGGCGCCAGCGCCGGGGGCCTGTTGATGGGCGCGGTGATCAATATGCGTCCGGACCTTTTTAAAGCGGCGCATGTCGGGGTGCCGTTTGTCGATGTGATGAACACCATGATGGACGCCACGCTGCCGCTGACAGTGGGCGAATATCTGGAATGGGGCAATCCCAACGAGAAGCCCGCCTACGACTACATGAAGACATACAGCCCCTACGACAACCTGGAGAAACGCGCGTACCCCGCCATTCTGGTGACCACCAGCTTCAACGACAGCCAGGTAATGTACTGGGAGCCGGCAAAATACGTCGCGCGGCTGCGCACTTTGAAGACCGACTCCAATCCGCTGCTGCTCAAGGTCAAGATGGATCCGGCAGGGCACGGCGGCGCCAGCGGAAGGTATGACCGGCTGCACGACACCGCCTTCGAATACGCCTGGCTGCTGGGCCAGGTGGGGATCACCAAATAGCCGGCGGCGGAACCACTTCCGTTTGGCGGAGCCTTATGCTGCTTCCGCGCATCCGCGCCGGTGTTCTGCTGTTCGGCATCGTCAACGCGGCCCTGTACAGCGCACTTCTGCCGCTGTGGGAGGGTTTTGACGAGCCGTTCCATTACGGCTACGTCGAGACACTATGGCGAACCCACCACCTACCCATACTGGGGCACGCGATGGCACCGCGGGATGTGTTCGAGTCGCTACGGCTCGCACCCATGAGCGAGGTGGTGTACCGGAGGCTTCGGGGAGGAATTCCGGAAGCGACTTCGTATACCGCTTGGTTCTTGCTGAGCGAGACGGAGAAGAAGGACCGGCTCCTGGATCTCGATTTACTCCGCCCAGCGGGGTCAGATAGCATCGGGCCTAACTACGAAGCCCAACAGGCTCCTCTTGCGTACATAGTCCTTGCGCCGCTGGACCGCTTGCTATCCGGCCTTCCGCTGCCCCGGCGCGTGCTCCTGCTCAGGCTCTTTGCCGCGATATCCTCGACCGTGCTGCTGTTTTTCGGCGCAGCCACGCTTTGCCGCGAGCTGAATCTGGCGGAGCCCTTCACCACCCTGGTTCTGTTTACAATTTTCAGTTCGGAGATGCTCTACGCCACGACGGCTCATGTCGCAAATGACTGGCTTGCTGTTCCGATCGCCGCCTGGGTCTTTGCGACGTGGGCTGCGTTTCTCAAGAAACCGAAGCTGGGAACTATCCTGCCGGCTACCGCATGGCTGGCTGCCGGACTGGGTACCAAAGCCTACTTCCTGGCTTTCGCTCTGTGGGCTGCGGGGATTGTCGGCTGGACACTGTGGCGCCGCCGTATTCGCCTCAAAACGGCACTTGCCAGCGCAATTTTAGTCCTCGTGCTGGCGGGCCCGTGGTATGCGCGCAACATGATTCTGTATCGAAATGTGAGTGGCACACTTCAGGAATTCAACGGCATAGGGATCGAGCAGACGCTCGCGGCGGCAGTTCGGATACCTTGGCCGGCGGTCACGGGCTTCCTGGCACGGGGTTCGATCTGGACCGGGAACGGCTCTTTCACAAGCTATTCCATCACTACACTGAACATCATGCTCGCGCTTCTGGCCCTTGCCATCGCGGCGTGGGTGCGCCACAGACGAGCGATGCAGCCCGCGGAGAAGGCAGTTTTCGCAGGAATCGTCCTGTTCTCGGCGGGAATTGCCTATGCCTGTTGCGCCGGTTTTGCGGACAGCCATGGCGAGTTTCCATCCACCGGTCCTTGGTACTCGCAGTCGCTGCTGGCGCCGGTGATGGTGCTTGCTTACCTCGGCATGTCCCGTTCGAACAGGATCGGTCGAATGCTCGCCATCTGCACTTTGGCTCTGTGGAACTGGGTACTCTTCGTAACCTGGACGATTAAGCTATTCCCCATGTATTCAGGAGGAGGCACGGCCCCCATGCGCTTAGGCGATGTATGGCGCTGGTATGCACAAGGAGCGCATAGGCACGCCGCGGACCTCTCCCTGACAGCGCTCGCGCAGGCTCCCGTGCTATATGCTGGATTGCTGGCGTCAGTAGCATTGAGCCTCCTATTGAGCGTGGTCTTGTCGAGTCTCTTACCCGAAGGGCCGCAACTGATGCAAGGAGAGAACCCGATCAGTCATGACGAAGTGCGGTGAGCGGGTCCAGTTTCGCGGCGCGATACGCCGGCAATGCCGAGGCGACAATCGCCACGCCGGAGAGCAGCACAGTCACGATGAGCACTGAGATTGGATCGAAGGTCGTACCCTCGAACACTTGGAACTGGACGATGCGGACAAGCATGAGACTGCCCGCAATTCCGATCACGAGTCCAATTCCGACCATGGTGCCGGCCATCCGGAGAACCATACCGAGAACATCGGCACGGTCCGCTCCCAGGGCCAGGCGGACGCCGATCTCATGAACTCTTTGTGTCACGTCATAGGAAACGACGCTGTAGATTCCGGCGGCCGCCAGTGCTAATCCCAAGGCGGCAAAGGCGCCGAAAAGAGCCATATTGAAGCGAGGCTGGACGGTCTCAAAGCCGAGCACTTCTTCCACCGTAATCGGACGGCCCAGCGGCACCTCGGGATCGATGTGCCGAACGACTCCGCGCAGCGTGTTCAACATCGCCATGGGCTCCCCGGCGGTGCGAACGGCCAGGACGCGACCTGGAGGCGCCACCAGTGTGTAGGGAACAAAGACAGCAGGCATGGTCGCGTCACGCAGTCCGGCGTTTCTGGTGTCCGCGAGAACTCCGACAACCGTGACGTCGGTGCTGCCATCGGCGGGGACCAGCACCTGGGTACCGCCCGGTTTCGCCAGAAGATCAACGCTGATATGTCTTCCGATCGGATCCTGACCGGTGGGCCAAAGCTTCGCCGCGGTTTCATTGATCAGAGCGTAGTGATCTCCGCGGGTCACGTCCTGAGCGGTAAGCTGGCGTCCTCGCTCAAGGCGAATTCCGAGAGTTTGTGGATAATCGGCGCTGATGAGCCCGACGGTCAAACGTTGCGATTGCGCCGGAGGAAGCCCCTCGATTGAGAAGCCGGATCGAGGTCCGCCAAAAGGCATTCCGCCATTTCCGATTGTCACGGATCGAACGCCGGGTAGATTCCTTACTTGTTCCAGCAAGTTTTGGCTGAACAGATTCCTTTGTTCGATGGTGGAGTAATGCTTTGGAGAAAGCTGAACATCGACCATCAGAGTCTGCTCAGGATGGAAGCCTGGGTCTTTTTTAAGGAGCGCCTCGAAGTTGCGGATCGTCAGGCTCGAAGCGGCGAGCAGAATCACGGCTAGGACGACTTCGACAACAACCAGCGTGCGGCGCGTCTTTTGTCCGCGAGCGCTTCCACTGGTTCCCCGTCCACCTTCCTTGAGTGAATCAACAAGATTGGGCTGCGAACATTGGAGCGCGGGCACGAGTCCGAAAAGGATGCCCGTCAAAACAGAAACGGCAAACGAGAAGAGCAAAACCCATCCATTCACGGTGATGCGAGCTTCGTTGGGAACGTAAAAGGAAGGCATGAGCCCGGCAATCGCCTTGGTGATTCCGATGGCCAGCAGCACTCCGACAATACCGCCGAGCAGAGAGAGCAGCACGCTTTCCGTCAGCAATTGCCGGACAAGACGCCCCCGGTTTGCGCCGACCGATAATCGCAGTGCGATTTCGCGGGCTCTGGTCGTGGTGCGCGCCAATTGAAGATTCGCGACGTTGACGCAGGAGATCAGCAGGAGAAATCCCACTGCGGCAAGAAGCAGGCGCAGACTGGAACTCATCTCGCCGCTGGCAACGGTGAGGTTCATGTAGTTCAGGAACACCGTGCGGAAATCGCCTTTGGGAAAATTTTGCGGCATCACTTGGGCCAGTTGCTGATTCAGGGCTTGGAGCTGCGCTTCAGCGCTTTGTTTCGTAACGCCGGGCGCAAGGCGCATGATGACATTGAGGTCGCCACCCTGTTGGGCGTCCATCGAAATCGGCAGCCAGAAACCGTCGCTGGTAAACCAGCCGAACCGGGGAGGCATCACGCCGATGATGGTATGAGATACATTGTTCAAAACGAGTTTTTCGCCAAGCGCGCTATCGCGGCCGTCAAACAGGCGCTGCCAGAGGCGATAGCTCAACACGACGACGGGCGCGGATTCGCCCGGCCCGATATCGAAGGGCTGGATGGTCCGCCCGATCAGTGGTTTTACCCCGAGGAAGTTGAACGCGTTGCCGGACAGGAAAACGCCACCGAAGCTTTCCGGGGCACGGTCTCCGGTCAACAGAACGCTGTTTAGCGCAGTCGCCATGACGCCAGAAAAGGCGGGCAGCTTCTGGATCTCAACAAACTCGCGACGGGAGTAGGAATGCCAAAAACGGACGGCTTCGTTAGGTCCGACGACAGCCGGAGCCCAGATCTCATCCGGCTTGGCGTAAGGATAGGGGGCGATGAGCACTCCATAGACCACGCTGAACAGCGCGGTGGTCGCGCCGATCCCCAAGGCAAGTGAAAGGAGAGCTACCACCGCGAAACCCGGCGTGCGCTTCAGCCCGCGAACCGCATATTTAATGTCCTGCCAGAGTTGTTCGACCAATATCCATCGCCACATATCGCGCGTTTACTCCTTTAGGCCGCATACCGAGCGGTAATACTTGAATTCCCGCTTCAGGTTACTCTAGAAGTTCTATGCGAGATCCGGAGATCATCGAAACTGAGCTGATGGAAATTAGCGCCATCGCTGACGATTCCGTCAAACTCGAGCGCATCGTTGCCTGGTGCGCGTCGCATCCCGACGAAGTCCCCTTCGCCCTGCATCAGATGATGAGGCTGCGAAACAAGCACACCTCGAAAACCTCTGAAGCTTAAAGACAACGCGTCTCCTCTCATCTGCCGATTTTCACAAGGATTCTATCAAGCCCATATGGCTAATCGTTAGGCATCCGTAACGGTAGAAAGATTGCTGCGCAGTAGATATCTTTTCCCCTCGTGGGATGATAGTGAATTGCGTCCTTCCCCGCTGCTTGCCATTTTTCTGATTGTCGCTGTCGATGTACTGGGGCTGACAATCATGATTCCGCTGCTGCCGTTCTATGCCGAGAAACTGGGGGCGACTCCGTTTCAGGTGGGTTGGCTGATCGGGGCTTATGCAGCGTGCCAGCTTGTCTCCGGTCCGTTGCTGGGAAGGTTGTCGGATTCAACCGGGCGCAAGCCTCTGCTGCTGGTGAGCCAGGTAGGCACGCTGATCGGATTTATTGTGACGGCGTTCGCTCCCTCATTGCTGGTTTTATTTATTGCGCGCATGATTGACGGGGCGACGGCGGGGAATTTATCGCTGGCGCAGGCCTATATTTCTGACATAACGAAGCCCGAGGATCGGGCGAAATCGTTTGGAGTGATCGGGATTGCGTTCGGGATCGGATTCCTGATCGGCCCGGCGATTTCGGGGATTCTGGCGAAGTCGGATTATCGGTATCCGGTGTTCGCAGCGGCGGGATTGTCGGCGCTGAGCATCCTTTCGACAGCGTTGCTATTGCCGAAAGCGGAGCCGGCTCGACGGGAGGGCAAGTTGTCGCTGGTGCAGTGGGGCGAGTATGTGAAGTATTTTCGCGATCCGCGCCTGGCTACGCGGTTGTGGCAGTTCCTCTGTTTTGCGTTCGCCTTCGCGATGTTCACTTCCGGATTTCCTTTATTCGCGGAGCGAAGGCTGACTTGGCACGGCGTGGCCTTCGGGCCGGAACAGACTGGCTTCGTTTATGCGTGGGCGGGATTTCTGGGCATCCTGACGCAGGGTCCGGCGCTGGGGCGCTTGGTAAAGCGGTTTGGCGAAGCAACGTTGAACCGGGTGGGATTCGCGGCGTACGCGGTGGGGTACACGCTGCTGGGATTCGCCCATTCCATTCCTTTCCTGGTGTTGGCCGCAACAGTGACGGCGTTCGGGGGATTGATCCGGCCGACACTGACCAGCCTGATTACGAAATCCGCACCGCGGTCGGAGCAGGGGAGCGTACTGGGGTTGCAGCAATCGCTGACATCGGTGGCGCAGATTGCCGGGCCGCCGTTTGCGGGACTCCTGATTCAACATGGCGCGCTGACCACGTGGGGAGTCGCGGCGGCGGGAATCGCTGCACTCGGATTTACTCTTGCTTCAAAATCTGATGGCTCAACAGCAGCATCCTAGGGACGTGGAAGCATCCCTTATAATTGTTGCCTTTCGCGGTGTTGGTTAAGTTCCCGCGGCGGTCGCAGTAGCCGAACCATTCGCCATGCTCGGGATCGGAAAAATGGGCGAATGCATAACGGTCGATGCGTTCGAGCCAGGTGAGCCATTTATTGTCATGCGTTAGGCTGTAGGCCAGGATAGTTGCGTAAATCGCTTCGGTGTGCGGCCACCACAACTTCATATTCGATTCGAGCGGGAGCGGCGGAAGACCTTCGACGTCCATGAAGTAGTAGAGGCCGCCGTACTCGCGATCCCAACCGAATTCGAGAGCGCCTTCAATGGAATCGAGCAGCAAGGCGCGCATGGTTTCGTCAGGGCAGAATGCGAGAGCCTGGAGCAGGAACCAGGAGGCTTCGAGGGAGTCGCCGGGGCAGAAAAGGCGACCTTCCGGGGTATCGGCGGGCGCGTATTCGAGAAAAATGCGGCGGGCCGGATCGTAGAAGATGCGCGATTGGTCCAGACATTCGCGGAGGATGTTCCGATAACGCGGGTCGGGATCGATGCTCGCGATCTCGGACGCCATTGAAGCCGTAACCATCACGTCGGCGAGCGTTAAAGGTTGCGATGGCCGATCCAATAGAGTGGGATCGCGAATCCAGTCGCGGATTTTCCAGAACAGGTCGATCGCTTCGGCGCGGAGAGTCAGATCGGCCGTCGCTTTCGAAAATTCCAGCATCCCCAGCATCGCGAAGACGGCGGCGTAGGGCTTGCGCTGGTAGAACGACGGTCGGCCTTCACGGGTAAGGCTGAAATAGTAGCGGCCCTGCGGGTCGCGTGCATGGCGCCGCAGAAAGTCGAGAATCTGGCGCGCGGCATCGAGAAATTCCTGGCGGGGCTCGAGATCGTTATAGAGCTTGGAGAACATCCAGACAGCCCGGCCCTGGAGCCAGACGTATTTGCGGGAATCGTAGACAGCGCCTTCGCGGGTGAGGCAAGTGAAATAGCCGCCGTGTTGCGGATCGAGCGAGTGGCGAAGCCAGAAGGGAATGACGCAGTCAAGGAGTTCAGAGCGATAGCGCCGGGCGTAGGAGTCGAGAGGAAGCAAGTATCGACATTATCACTTAGAGAGGGCGGTTAATTCCTTTGCCAGACGCTCCGGCATGTCTCGATCTTCCTGGCCTAACCGGTCCTGCGTGCGCAGCTCCAGGCTCAGATCGTAGGCGCGCTGAAGCTCATCGTGCGCGGCCTTGGGGTCTTTTTGGCGGCCGTGAATTTCGGCGATCGCCTGCATCGCGTGCATCATGCTGACTTTGTAGCTGCCCGAATCCTGATGCTTGGCCAGCAGATTCTCCCAGGTCGCGGTAGACCATTTCATATCTTCGAGAGCTTCCGCATCCCGCTGCGAGGCGGCGAGGCATCGGCCGAGCTCAAAGGCGCTCTCGGCCTGATCGTCGCGGCTGCGCTCGCTACCAGGATTTTTTGTGATGAGCTCACTGGCCACATCGAGCGCGGTGCGCAGCGATTTTTCCGACGACGCGTAGTCCTTAAGCTTCAGATAGGCGCGGCCGAGCTGGTCGTGAAAAATCATGATGTCGCGGCGAACCTCGAAGTTGGCAGGATCGGCGGTGAAGAGGCGTTCGGAGATGGCGAGGCCTTTCCGGCTCATCTCGAGTGAAGCCTGATAGTCACCGGTATGTTCCAGAAGGGAGCCCAATCGCTGATACACGTTGCTGACATCGCGGACGCCAACGGCATTCGACGGATTGTCGATCGCCAGCGCCTCGCGAATCTCCAGGGCGCGTTCATAGGTCATGCGGGCCTCGTCATAGCGTCCGAGATTGGTGGCATTGGGACTGCCGAGCGAATCGCCGATGCGCACCAGATCCATGGAATACTGGCGCTTAATCGCCGCGTCGTCGGGATGCTCGGCCAGCAATCCCTCGCGAATTTTGATGGCTTTTTGATTCAGATCGTAGAAGCCTTGCGCGTGTCCTTCCATGTTCTGGCGGTCGCCGGCGACGCGATAGCTTCTCGCGAGGTCGGAGCGGACGTCCACATTCTTCGGATTCTCGGCATACAGGGCTTCGCGGATTTGCAGTGCTTGTCCGATATGCGCGGCGGCCGACCGCGGATCGGCTGTGCCGTCAAGCAGCTCGCCCAGGCGCATGTGCGCCTCGGCCACGGCAAGTTTAGCGGTGACGCTGCTATCCTTGGCGCTGATCTTCTCCCGGAGGGCGAGTTCCTTGCGGGCGCTTTCGAGGGCGCCGGTGATGTCCCCCAGATTAGGATAGCCGACACGGTATTGCACGTCGCCAATTTTGTTGTAAGCCGCCGCCAACTCGCGTTCGAGCGAAAGGTCATTGCCGGATTCGTGCGCGAGCTTGTCAAGATAGGTCTGCGCTCGTTCGACCAGCAACAGGCGTGCCGGAGTAGAGCCGGGCAGATCGCGAATGGCGTCGCTGATTTCGAACAGGATGCTATTGGCCAGTTCGCGAACGTCGTTGAAACGGGCTTTGGTGCGCGCCTGTTCGCGGCGGGTCGAAATGATTCCACCGGCGAGAGTAATCACGATCGACAGGGCGGCCGTGACCGCGAATTTGTTGCGGCTCAGAAATTTTCCCGCGCGATAGGAGAAAGTATCGCTGCGCGCGATCACCGTCAGTCCTTCCATGTGACGGCGGATGTCTTCACTGAACTGCTCGACCGAGACGTAGCGGCGCATGGGGTCTTTGCGCAACGCCATGAGAACGATCCAGTCCAGGTCGCCACGCAGGTGGTCATTCGGCCTGTCTGGTCCCGAAACGCCGTCCAAACTGGGGCGGAGAACGGTGCTGGGGCGCTGCGGCTCATCCTCGAAAATGGACTGGAGCATGTCGGGCAACACTTTTTCGTCCGACTCGAAGGGCCGATGGCCGGTGAGCAGCTCATAGAGCACGACGCCGAGCGAATAGACATCGCTCGCGGTGCTGATGGTTCCGCCGCACAACTGTTCCGGACTGGCGTAGGCAGGCGTCATGGGCTGAATGCCGAGCGTTTGCGGAGACGGATCGTCGAAGCCGGCCAGGAGATTCTTGGCAATCCCGAAATCCATTAGTTTTACGACGCCTTCGTCGGTGACCAGAATATTTGACGGTTTCAGATCGCGATGCACGATCAGAAAGCGGTGGGCGTATTGCACGGCAGCGCAGGCGTCGCGGAAGAGTTGCAGGCGCTCGGTCAATCCGAGGTCGCGCGAGGAGCAGTATTCATCAATCGGCCGCGCGTTGCGGACGTGCTCCATTACGATATAGGGCTCGCCGTCGGCGGTGACCCCGCCATCGAGGAGACGGCAGATGTTGGGATGTTCGAGGTTGGCTAGAATCTGACGCTCATTCTGGAAGCGCCGAAATACCTGGTCGCCGTCGTGGCCTGGGCGGAGTAGCTTAATGGCAACTTGCTTGCGGTATTGCTGATCGGCTCGGGAGGCTAGATAGACGACGCCCATGCCGCCGCGGCCGAGTTCGCGCTCCACGCGATACGGTCCGATCTGCCAGTCGCCGCTAGAGGCCGGCTTCGAGTTTTCCGCCGGACTGGCTCCGAACTTCTCATCGTAGAGGCGGGACGCGAGGCGGCGCAGATTCTCATCGCGTCCGCAGGTCTCTTCCAAAAAACTCTGCCGGTCTGGACGCGGAACACTGGCGTGCTGGTCCAGTCTTGCTTTAATCTCGTCGAAAGGCAGATTGGGCATGTTCCGGGCTAAAGATTCGGCTATCTCCTGTCTATCGGGTGATTGGCGGAAGCCCTTTAGCTGCCTCGGATAGTCATACGGCCAGACATACGACGCAAGGTAAATCGACACTTAGTACCTACACCCACTTACTTTCCCCGTCGATCTTAACCACTTTAAGGGGAACGTATTGAACCGCCTTACAGTGTTTGCGTGTGAATCTCAGCCAATCGTACTGGAAGGATTGTCGAAAGTCCTTGCGCCGTGCGACGATCTTGAATACGTGGGAGCCGCGGCGAGCCTGGGCGAAACGCTCGATGCGCTGCGGCGGCAGCAGCCCAACGTGATCCTGATCGGGCAGACGGCTGGGCTGAAGGTCGTTTTCCAGTTCATCTCAGACGTGAGGAGCACGGCGCCGTCCTGTCAACCGATTCTGTGGGTGAACGACCTGGCGGAGATCGACTGCTTTCGCGCGCTACAGCTAGGCGCACGCGGCATTGTGAAGAAGACGCTGCCCGTCGAATCCCTGCTGGAATGCCTGCGGTCAGTAGGACGCGGGGACGTATGGATTGAGGGCACGCTATCGGATCAGGTAGTGGGTGCGCTCGACCGGCGATCCGCACCCCGGCTGACGCCGCGGGAAAAGGAGATCGTCCATCACGTGTGCGGCGGATTGAAGAATAAAGAGATCGCCGAGGCGCTTAAGATAACGGCGGGAACGGTGAAAGTCCACCTGATGCACATTTTTGAGAAGACCGGGGTGAAGGACCGCTTCGAACTGGCCGTGCATGGGCGGCGAATGCTCGGGGTGGAGCACACGGGAGCGGCGGGGCGGACGGAGAGTCGGGTGTTGAGCCAGACGGGTGGATGAGATCCCTTTGACGCGAGTTTTAAGCATCGCCGATTAGTCTTCTTTCCGCACTAAAGTACCAGGGCACATCAGGCGAACTACTAGGTACGGTGACTTCGCCTCAGATTATTGCCACTCGAACCGGAGGGGTCCGGCTCGATAACCTGCTCCTGAATCCTTGGGCGCGTGCGGCGATTCCGTCTCTGTCCGATCTTTATTTTGTCGCCGTGCTGGTATGGGTTTGCATGAGCGGAGGCGCGGCCGGGTGGGAAGGGCTGCTGTCGGACGCCGATATCGGCTGGCATATCCGGACCGGCCAATGGATTCTCAGCCACCACGCGGTACCGCATCACGACCTGTACTCTTTTTCAAAGCCCGATGCGCCCTGGTACGCCTGGGAGTGGGGGAGTGACGTTATTTTCGGGGCGTTGCATCGCGCGGCTGGACTGAAGGGTGTGGTGTTGTTGGCCGGGGTGCTGATCGCAGTCTTTGCCTGGACACTGCTGCGGCGGATGGTGTGACGCGGGGTAAATTTGCTGTGGGCGATGGTCGTCTCCCTGCTTGGGGTCGGGGCAGCGTCCATGCATTTTCTGGCGCGCCCGCATGTGTTCACGCTGCTATTCCTCTCAATCGCGGTCTGGATGATCGATATCGATCGCAAACAGATGAGCGTCCGCTCCGCGCGGCGGCTCTGGCTACTGATTCCTCTCACCATCGTATGGACCAATCTGCATGGTGGATTCCTGGCGCTGATCGCCGTACTTGGACTGACGACGCTTGGAACCGCGGTCGAGGCGTGGCTGGGAACCAGGGATTTCCGTCATGCGGCGCGTTATGCCGCGCTGGCGATGGCCTGCTCGGCGTCTTCGCTGGTGAATCCTTATGGGTATCACCTGCACCTGCATGTGGCTGAATACTTGCGTTCGGACTGGATTCGCAATACGATTCAGGAATTTCAATCACCCATATTTCGCAATGAGAATGTCCTGCAATTCGAAGCGTTAATGGTGATCGGGCTGATCGCTGCCGGTGCACTGTTCAAGCGCCGCCAGATCGTCGAAGGTTTGTGGATTGTGTACTTCGCGCACATGTCGCTCGGCAGCGCCCGGCATATACCGATTTTCGTGACGGTATGTGCGCCGGTAATCGCGGCCGAGATTTCGGGCTGGTGGAGGACGTGGACCGAGGGAACGAAAAAGTCCTCCTTGCTTGGAATCGTGAACCAGATGTCGAGTGAATTGGCACCGTCTTTCCAAAGGATCAGCGCATGGCCGTTCTTATTGGTCGGCACCTTAGCAGTCATGGGAGCACCAATCAAATGGCCTACAGATTTTCCTGCTGTGGTTTTCCCCGTGAAAATGGTTCACCAACATGAGGCGCAGATTTTGAATGCCCGAGTATTGACGACCGATCAATGGGGCGACTATTTGATTTATCTGAATCCTCAGCAGAAGGTTTATGTAGATGGGCGCAGCGATTTCTATGGACCGGAGATCGGCAACCAATATCTGCGGCTGACTGGCGGCCAGTGGGATTGGAAGCAAATCATGAAAAAGAATGGATTTACGAGCGTGCTGCTGCCAACGGAAGTGCCTCTGGTCCAATTATTGAAGAGCGATTCCGAGTGGAGAGTGGAGGAGGACAGCGGTAAGACGATTCTCTTAGTCCGCCGATAAGCCCTAGTACTCCTTACGGGTAATTTACCCCAGGAACCAAGGTTCTAGGGAGTAAAGGGATTAGGCGTCGCGAGGCTAATGAAAACCACCGACTCCGCCGAAGTACTAATGGGAGCAAACGGGATGAAGTCGGAGAACGCGGGTTCTGGGAAAACCGGGTCTGGCCGCAGGGGAAGGGCTCCGGTGCTGATTTCGCAGATTCCGATGGAATGGATGGACCCGATGAGCTGGCGGTTGCCGTCGGGGAAAGCACTGGCGGAATTTGCTTTACAGGCCGGTTTTTTGGCGCCTTTGATGATGAGGGCGCCGCGGTTGAAGAAGAAAATGGCGGCTCCGGTGGCAAATCCGGTGATTGTGGATAAGCGCGTGAAGGAGGCGCCGGAGCTTTCCGGCACCTTTCGGGAAAGAACATGACGACGCAGGTGTGGATCGCGGTTCTGGTGGGACTGGCGGCGACGGTGGATGACCTCGCACGGCGGCGGATCGCGAATTGGATTCCGGCGGCGGCGCTGGCAGGCGGATTCGGATGGCAGATCGGACAGGACGGATGGGTTGGGGCGCTGCATGCGCTGGCTGGCACGGCGGCCGGTTTTGCGGTCTTTTTGGCTTTTTATCTATTGGGCGGGATGGGTGGCGGCGACGTGAAGCTGATGGCTGGTTTTGGGGCGCTGCTGGGAACGGGGCGGCTGATTGAAGCCGCGCTGTGGACGGCAGGCATCGGTGGATTGCTGGCGTTGGGAGTGGTGGCATTTCAATGGGTGCGCGGGCGTTTCGGGTCCAGGGGGATTGAGACGGGCGCGAAAAAAGTACAGGGGGATTCGATCCCCTACGCGCCGGCGATTACGCTCGGCGTTTGGCTCTCTCTTGTGCCGAAAGGCTGAGGAGAATCGCAAAGTTTCAGGCAGAGGAGATTAATTTTTTATGGATCGCAGGTTTCTCACAGTACTGGGCGTGAGTCTGGTGTTCGCGCTGGTGGTTTCGAGCGTGTTCTATCAGATGACATCCCGCGGGAGTAGCGTCAAGAAGGCCGAGGCGACGGACCAGAAGGATGTCGTGGTGGCGACGAGGCCGCTGGGCGTGGGCTGGATGATCAAGCCGGCCGACGTGAAAATCGCCAAAGTCCCGACCGAAGCTTTTCCGAAGGGCGCGTTCAACAAGGTCGAGGATGTGCTCGATCGGCCGGTGATCTCGAACGTCCTGCTGGACGAACCGATTCTCGAAGGCCGCCTGGCGGCAAAAGGCAGCGGGCTGGGCTTGGCGCCGACGATTCCCGTCGGAATGCGCGCGGTGACGGTGCGGGTGAACGATGTCGCGGGCGTTGCGGGATTTGTCCTGCCGGGGATGAAGGTGGACGTTCTCGTTACCGGCCATCCTCCGAACGGCGATGGCACGATGACGGCGACCGTGCTCCAGGACATGCTGGTGCTCTCGGCCGGTGTGACGATGACCCCGGATCCGCGGGGCCAGACGATTCAGGCTCCGACGGTGACCTTGCTGGTGGATCCGGAACAGGCGGAGACTTTGACGCTGGCCAATAGCGAAGGTCGCATTCAGCTGGTCCTTCGCAACTCGAGCGACCAGACGATCGAGAAAACCAGCGGCCGGTTCGTATCGGAACTCTATGGCTCGCAGCGGAAGCCGGCGCCGACAAAAGTGGAAGCGGCGCCGCGTCCGAGGCCGAAACCGGTCGAGGTTGCTAAAGCGGCACCTCCGCCGCCGGTGATGTCTATCGCTCCGCCACCACCGGCTCCGCCAGATCAGATCATCACGATCCGCGGCAGCGTGCGGACTGTGGAAGTGCTTCCGGCGCGGACCAATAACTAACTGCATTCAGGACAGGGGATTTGACGACCATGACTAGCTTTTTCAAACGAATTGTTATTTCGAGTGGGACACTGGCGCTCGCCGCAAGCCTGGGCTTCGCGCAGAGCGCCGAGGATCTACACCTGACCATCGGCAAGAGCATTGTGATCGACTATCCGTCCGACATCCGCCAGATCGCGACCAGCAACCCGGAGATTCTGGACTACAGCGCCGTGACCACCCGCGAGATCCTGTTGCATGGCAAAGGGCTGGGATCGGCGACGATGGTGGTCTGGAGTAAATCCGGCCAGCGCACCTTCTATAACTGCACGGTGGACCTGAATCTGGATCCGCTACGGCACCTGCTGAAGGAAACGTTTCCGCAGGACGATATCACGGTCCGCAGCTCCCGCGACTCGCTGTCTTTGAACGGTTCCGTGAGGACTAAGGAAGAAGCAGACCGCGCCGTCGCCCTCTCGACCGGATTCGCCAGGACGATTGTCAACAATATGGGTGTCAACGTGGGGATGCCGGAGAAGCAGATCCTGCTGCGCGTGAAGTTCGCCGAGCTCGACCGCACGAAAGAAGTTCAATTCGGTGTGAATCTGCTGGGCGCTCCGGGCGGCACAATGATCGGGGGGAGCACGGGGCAGTTTCCAAACTCCTCGTTTACCGGTAATCTCTCGCCCACCAGCGGGAGTACAGGAAGTGTCTCCATCACCCAGGCGCTGAGCATATTCGCCTTTGATCCGAAGCTGAACATCGGGGCATTTATACAGGCGCTCGAAACTCAATCGATCCTGCAGACGCTGGCCGAGCCGAATCTGGTGACCACCAGCGGCAAGGAAGCATCGTTCCTGGTGGGTGGTGAATTTCCGGTGCCGGTGGTGCAGGGTGGCAGCGGCGCGGGTTCAGTGACGGTGCAATTCAAGGAGTTTGGTATCCGCTTAAAGTTCACTCCGGTGTTGACCATCAACAAGACCATCAAGATGCACCTTCAACAGGAAGTCTCGACCCTTGATCCGGCGGACGGCGTCGCGCTCAATGGCTTCACGATTCCGGCTCTTTCGACCAGACGCGCCGAGACCGATGTCGAACTGGGTGAAGGCCAAAGCTTCGTGGTGGCCGGCCTGGTGAACAATCAGGAGACCGACACGTTCACCAAGATTCCGATTCTCGGCAGCCTGCCGATCATCGGCTATCTGTTCAAATCCAAAGACGAGAAGAAAAACCGCACCGACCTGGTGGTGCTGGTGACGCCCGAAGTCACGGAGCCGCTGGGTCCCAACGATCCCAAGCCGTCGGTCTACATGCCGAAGGATTTCCTGGTGCGCTTGGATCCGAAGGATCTTCCGCAGCCGAAGAACAAGAAGAAACAACAGCAGTAGTTCGCCCTTCTGAGCCAGAGGAACAACAGAGCCACATGAGTGCACGTGTTCATAACGAAGCGGAAATCGCCGCCCTTCTGATTGCGCCGGACCGCGCTCTGGCCCAGCAGTTTCTGGCAACCTTGCCTCAGACCCGCGCCTTTCAGATCCTGGCCGATCTGAAGAGCTATCCGCCGCAGCAGACGCTCGAGATGCGGATCAAGCAGCTCAAGCCGAATATTGTGCTGCTGGATCTGGCGAGCGATCTGAGTGCCGCGGTGGAAGTGGTCAGATGCATCGCGGCGATGAGCCCGCCGGTCCATGTGGTCGGCTTGCACACGCACAACGATTCGACGGCGATCCTGCAATCCCTGCGCGCCGGCGCGAGCGAATTTCTGTACGCACCCTTCGAACTAGCCACCCAACGCGAAGCCATCGCCCGGCTGCGGCGCCTGGTGCAACCGGAGGCACCGGGACAGACCGAAGCGGGCCATGTCATCGCGATGTCGAGCGCGAAGCCTGGATCCGGGGCGTCCACTCTGGCCACGCAGGCGGCATTCTCACTGCAACGGCTCAC
>Ga0116129_1000474_pt1 | contig 26065 bp, 18 predicted proteins | sample June2015DPH_17_2_FD_89732 | JGI IMG/M metagenome (GOLD analysis project Ga0116129, IMG submission 89732) | Peatland microbial communities from SPRUCE experiment site at the Marcell Experimental Forest, Minnesota, USA - June2015DPH_17_10 | ecosystem: Environmental > Terrestrial > Soil > Wetlands...
GGGTCCTCAGACGGTCCAGGGGGCCGCGGTTGCGACATCGACCCCCCAAACCGCAATTGCCGATTTTATTACGTCTCGATCCAATGTGCCCCCGCGTATCAGGGCCGAGAGTGCAGCGATAGCGATGTGGTGTCGGTCGACTTCGAAGAACTTGCGGAGCGCTGCGCGAGTGTCGCTGCGTCCGAACCCATCCGTTCCCAGCGCAAGCAAGCGGCCGCCCACATATGGCGCAATTAATTGCGGGTACGCTCGAACGTAGTCGGTGGCGGCAATGATCGGCGCGTCTCCGGACAGGTAATGCTCGATATGACTCGTTTTAGGCTCCTCCGTTGGGTGAAGCCGATTATGCCGTTCGACGGCGCAGGCATCTCTTGCGAGCTCACTGAAGCTGGTGACACTGAAGAGCTCACTGACGATGCCGAAGTCATTGAAAAGAATATCCGCGGCGCCAATCACTTCCCGCAGAATCGCGCCAGAACCTAGTAGCCGCACCCTTGTGGCGGCGTCCGTGGTGCCCCGACGGCCGAGCCGATACATACCCTTAATGATGTACTCCTCGATACCGGCCGGCATGGACGGTTGCGCATAGTTCTCGTTCATTACGGTGACGTAGTAGAACTCGTCCACATGCCTCTCCATCATCGAGCGCATGCCATGATCCATTATTACCGTCAATTCGTAAGCAAACGCGGGGTCGTAGGCGCGACAATTGGGGACCGTGGCCGCAATCACATGACTGGTCCCATCCTGGTGTTGTAACCCCTCACCGCCGAGCGTCGTTCTGCCGGCGGTCGCGCCCAGCAGGAAGCCGCGCGCGCGCTGGTCGGCCGCCGCCCAGATTAAATCGCCGACGCGCTGAAACCCGAACATCGAGTAGTAAATATAGAACGGCAACATCGGTAGCCCGTGCACGCTATAAGAAGTGGCCGCGGCAACCCAGGACGAGAGCGCGCCCGCTTCGGTGATACCCTCTTCGAGTAGCTGCCCGCTTTGTGACTCCCGGTACGAGAGGATGGACTTCAGGTCTTCCGGTTCATAGAGTTGGCCCACCGGAGAATAAATGCCAATCTGTCGGAACAGGCCCGCCATCCCAAAGGTTCGCGCCTCATCCGCCACGATCGGAACGATTCGCGGACCGAGCCTGCAGTCGCGCAGCAGCGCTCCCAGCATCCGCACCGCCGCCATCGTCGTGGACATTTCCTTGCCGTCTGCTTGGATGGCAAAGTGACCGTAGCTTTCGACGGGTGGGACGGTTATCGAATCTGCCCTCCTCCGCCGGCTTGGCATGAATCCGCCGAGTGCGTCCCGGCGCGCGCGCAGGTAAGCCATCTCCGGGCTGTTGTCCGCTGGCTTACAGAACTGAAGATTGGAGACAGCCTCGTCGGATAGCGGTAAGCTGAAGCGATCACGGAAGAGCTTAACTGCCTCGATATCCAGCTTCTTTGCTTGATGCGAAGTCATTCGGGACTCACCGGCATCGCCCATGCCGTAGCCTTTCTTTGTTTTCGCCAGAATCACCGTGGGCCGCCCTTTGTGTGCGCGCGCTGCGGAGAACGCCGCATAAAGCTTGCGGAAATCGTGGCCACCGCGTTTCAGCGCGTTGATCTCCGCATCGGACAGGTGCTCGACCAGCGCGCTCGATTCCGGATCCAACTGAAAGAACTTAGCCCGGTTATAATCACCCCCCTTTGCGCCGAGATTCTGGTATTGACCGTCGACGGTCTCTGCAAAACGGCGCAGTAGCACATGGTTCGTGTCACGCGCGAAGAGACCATCCCACTCAGAACCCCAAAGGACCTTGATGACGTTCCATCCAGCGCCGGTGAACAGCGATTCGAGTTCCTGGATGATCTGTCCATTCCCGCGCACGGGGCCGTCCAAGCGCTGCAGATTGCAATTGATGATAAAGGTCAAATTGTCGAGGTGTTCGCGCGCTGCGAGTGTGAGGCCACTGATCGACTCAGGTTCGTCCATCTCGCCATCGCCGAAAACACCCCACACGTGCCGCCCGCCGGTGTTCTTGAGACCCCGATGGTCCAGATATCGCATGAATCGGGCCTGATAGATCGCATTGATTGGACCGATGCCCATCGACCCGGTCGGAAACTGCCAGAATTCCGGCATAAGCCAGGGATGAGGATAGGAGGACAGGCCTCGCCCGCCCGTTTCTTGTCGGTAGTGAGCCAGCTGCGTTTCATCGAGGCGGCCTTCAAGGAAGGCGCGCGCGTAGATTCCGGGTGCTGAGTGGGGCTGATAGAACACAAGATCGCCGTCCGATTCCATGGAGGAAGCCTTGAAAAAATGATTGAACCCGACCTCGAAAATCTCTGCCGCCGAAGCGTAGCTGGCAATGTGGCCCCCCAATTCCCCGTGGGCTTGATTCGCCCTGACAACCATTGCGAGCGCATTCCAGCGAATTAGCGATGTAATCCGCTCTTCCATCGCAAGTTCACCCGGATAGCCGCCTTGCTGGTCCACGGGGATCGTATTGCGGTACGCGGAATAAGGCTGGATCGATGAGCGCAGCCCTTTGCGCCGCATTTGCTCCTCCAGCTGATCGAGCAGGAATAGAGCACGCGAAGACCCGCTTTGCCGGATGACGGACTCTAGCGACTCCACCCATTCTTCGGTCTCAATCGGATCTGGATCGACGTCCGCTGCATTGAGAACCGCATGGTTGGTCAGGCGTTTCGACGGGATGTTGCTGCTGGGCGCCATTAATAAACTCCGCGCAAATACCGCGTTCCTACTCCCGAAAAGACGTCGGTCGCTTGATTTGAATCGCGGTACAAGGTAAATTCACTTTACTATCATAATATGCAAAGATTATCTGGTATAGCAGTCAATTGCGGACTGCGTAGGGGTCCGATGGAAAGCCGCTTTCCTTTCTGCTCGGTGGGAGGGAGAATCCGCGCCGGCTGGCGCGTAGGAGTCCCATCGGGCTTTGCTCTCTTTTGGCGACAGAGCAAGGTGCGCAGTTAGACGACATAAGTATTTACCTGGGGGGATGGCAGCATTATGACGAAACAAGAATTCTCACTGGTCGCGGTGCCGCTTTGCGGCGTCCTTGTATCGGGACTCTGTTCCGCACCCTCGATGGCCCAGACAGCGCTGACTGCCCCGAACTCCTCGCAGGGTGAAACCGGGAGCCTCACCGAAATTGTTGTTACCGCGCAACGTCGCGCTGAGGATCTTCAGTCCGTCCCTATATCGGTTACCGCACTTACGGCAGACCAGCTTGCCAGACAGGGTATTTCCGGCATCGAGGACCTCGCGATGGCGGTTCCCGGTTTTGAGGTCAGCGACGGGGCTGGTTATCTGTTTACACATCTCCGGGGAGTGGGTGCGACGACTGCGGGTGCTGGTTTAGAGAATCCGGTGGCGTTGTACGTGGACGGTGTGTACTACGCCAATCAAACGGTTGGAATATTTTCGTTCAACAATATCTCTCAGATTGAAGTCCTAAAAGGACCGCAGGGTACTTTGTTCGGTCGCAATTCCACCGGAGGTCTCATTCAAGTGACCACGGCCGAGCCGACACAGGCATTTCAATTGAAGGTAGACGGCGGTGCCAGTAACTATCACGGCGCGGGAGGCGATCTATACGTAAGCGGCGGGATCGCGCCGAATCTCGCCGCGGATGTCGCTATCATCGGGTCGCGCATTGATGGCTACGGTACCAATTTTTATAACGGCCAAGGGGTTGATGCCGAACCCTGGAATATCGCCATACGTTCGAAATGGGTATATACCCCCGATAATTGGAAGGCGACCTTAATCGGGGACTATTCCAACACCGCAAATTCCTACAATTCCGTAGCCGCGAAGCCCGGCTCGTATATCGTATACCCGTATGTTCAGGCGCCCGCTCTCGGCACAAATCCATGGAATGCGGACGTTAATGTCCAGCCCTTGGTGAAACAGACTGACATGGGCGGAAGTCTCAAACTGGAGCGCGATTTGGATTCGCTGACGTTATCCAACTTAGCCGCGGGTCGTCGATCAACGTTTCAGAGCAATTTTGACGATGACGGCACGCCCGAGCCCTTCCAAGGCGTGCAGCTACAACAGAATGATTGGCAGATTTCAGACGAGCTGCAGCTCGCCTCAAAGTCAAGCGGCGCGCTGAAATGGGTCGCAGGACTATATTACTTCTATGGTGAAAGCGCGTATGACCCGACAACCATTGCATTCGGCCCGACGCCCGCCTCCAATCCGTCCTTTCCACTGGGATATATCATCGCCAGCGCCAAACAAGACACAGCGGCGATAGCGGGGTTTGGGCAGGCCACCTATAGCGTCAACGATCAGTTGGATTTAACCGCCGGCCTTCGCTACAGCCACGAGCATCGGATCTTGACCGACGCCTCTGAAAACGGGCAGCTGTTGGTACCGGGCAATCCCGTGATCCCCCTCGGGCCACCCATACCCGACGCAAACGAGTCGTTTAATGACCCGACCTATCGGCTATCCCTTGACTACAAGATCACGCCCAATGTGATGACCTATGCTTCCTTCAACACGGGATTTAAGAGTGGTGGCTACAACGCATCGAACCCGACAGACCCTCCCTTTGCCGAAGAGAAGCTCTATGCGTACGAGGTTGGGGAAAAGGCTGAGATGCTCGATCACAAGCTGCGGCTGAATTCCGCCGGCTTCTACTACAAATACGACAATATTCAGATACAAAAGCCAGAGCCGGTTGGCTCCGGGATCATCAACGGCGCCAAAGCCACTCTCTATGGATTCGATACCGATATCACCGCCATTCCGATCAAGCCTTTGGAGCTAAGCGCCAGTCTGTCGTTACTACATACCAAGTTCGACGATTTTCCCGACTCGCCCATCTCCACGCCGGGCGGCGGCATACCCACTACCATCGGCAGCGCAGCGGGCAATGAACTGCCCTTCGCCCCGAAAGCAGTGGTAAGTACCAGTGCAACTTATTTTGTTGTGCCGGCTGTTTCAGTCACCGCGACTTATACCCACAGCTTGAGTTACTACTTCGCGCCGGATAACGTCGAGGTCCAACCGTCTTATAATATGGTTAACGCGTCGATGAAATGGACATCGGCCAATAATCATTTCTGGATCCGCCTCTACGGAAATAATCTTACCAATGCCGAAGTGGCTATGAGACTCACCACACCGCAAGGCATCATATTGAATTCGCTGCAGCCGCCGCGCGTATACGGATTCAAAATTGGCTACACGTATTAAGCGGTAAGGTACTAGGTGTTTACGTTGGGCATACAGTTTAGGAAGCGGCGACGCTGGTTAATAATCCACTTCTGGAGTACATAATCATGACACCGAACCCCAAACCCGCGACTGCGAATCTGATGTTCAGCCACATGGGACTCAGCGTCAAAGATATCGTAAGAATGGAAGATTTTTATACTCGGGTACTCGGTTTCACTGTAACCGACCGCGGCACGGCCGGGGGTATGAAGCTTGTATTTCTGTCGCGTAATCCCCTCGATCATCATCAAATTGTCCTTGCAACGGGTCGTCCTGCCGAACTCCCTCCGAACACCGATAATCCACAATTCGGCCCCAGCATCAATCAAATCTCATTCAAAATGGGATCGCTTGCGGATTTACGCACCATTCTTCCAGCTCTCGAAGCCGAGGGCGGAGGGAACCTCTTCCCAGCGAATCACGGAGTCGCATGGAGCATTTATGCGCACGATCCCGAGGGGAACAATCTGGAGTTCTTTGTTGATACAGAGTGGTACATCACGCAGCCGTTTCTTATTCCGCTTGACCTAACGAAGACCGATGACGAAATCTTTGAGCTAACCAAGGCAATGTGCGAAAAAAACGCCGGATATGAGCGGTACGGTGAATGGCGCAGGAAAGTCGCGCTGCGCATGACGCCGTTTGTAGCGCGTAACTAAGTTAACTGCGACTGACCCTAGCAATCAGCCGAGCTTCTCAATCATCTCGTCAACCTGTAATCGGAAAGTCGCCAGTTCCTTCTTCCCGATCACAGCGGCTAACTTACTATCAATGCGCTTGAATATACCGCCAAGGTGCACGATCAGATTCATACCCTTTTCGGTAAATACAACAATCCTAACGCGTGTGTCCTTTCGGTCCGTCATCTGGCGCACATAGCCAAGCAACACGAGTTCCTTGATGACCTGCCCTGCCGCTTGTTTCGTCACATTGCAACGAGTCGCTACATCCGTAACTCGCGATCCGCCAACCTCGACAGATCGCACAATGTCGGTGTGTACAGGCCGGATGTCCTTGAAACCCGCGGAGTGAAGGCCGGCGAGGACGCGGCTATCGTAAATTCGATACAACGTGTACAGGTGCCGCCCGAGACTACGATGGCGCTCGATGAGCCAATCGGGCTCATTCCCCTTGGGAATCAGATCGTGTTCACTGAGCAGCGTACGCCGAGAGACCAGACGATCGCTACGCAAAACCGATTTAACTCGACCCATGTCAGAATCCTCACACAGCAATTCCGGTCGCGCAATCTACTTACTTATCATAGCGCGAAAGTTAGATATCCAAGCGCAAGTGTAAGTGCCGGGGCGTCCGATTGCGACCTCTAAAGGTCACCTTTTTCAGGGCTACTGCCGCACTCCTCGCGCTGATCATCGTTGCGGCCGTCACGATAGGTCGATCGCTCTGATCAATATTTGTGAGCGCCGCAGATGGCCGCATCGGTACCGGCCGCGAGCACCGTTGCAGCAGATCGCATCGCTTAATACTGCAATCCGAATCCGTATGGGTAAAGAGGACTTTCTGAGTCGTTGGGCACATCGGGCTGTTGTTTGCCGACCGCGGCATCCGACGACGGCAATTCGAACGGTAAATGGCCCTGCGGTCTCTGCCGGCCCGTTAACACATCGAGGACCGCTGCATCTGAGGCCCCAAAATCCGCCATGAGCGCCGCAGCGACATTCCTGATCGGGGTCAGGACCGCCGCTCGATCGAGATTCACGACAACGACTACGGGCACGTGAGCGGCGGCGGCGGACTCTACGGCACGCCTGTCGGGATTCTCGGGTGTGAAGGACAAGGGTCCTTCATGCAGAATATTGCCGAACAAGTACTTTGGGTGCTCGATGGTAAACGGGGTAGTAATCCGAGCGATCGCCAAATCGGCGTCTTCTACCTTTTCAACAACGACGAATCCGAAATCTTGGGCGATCTGCGGTGAAACCTTCCACAACCACACTTTCTTCCCTTTCATCTCAATCGGCAGGATTGCCGCTCGGTTTTCCAACAACACCAAGGAGCGATGCTGAGCATCCAGAGCCGCCGCCATGAAATCGGGCGCACCCACTACCTTTTCGGCGAGTTCTGGGTCCACATAAGGGTCCTCAAAAATACCCAGTTGAAATTTCTGCACCAGCAATCGCATCACGGACCGATCAATGCGCGCCATGGAAATGAGACCGCTCTTAACGGCATCCACGATAATTGAACTTTCATTCGTTCCGCCGATTTGGTCGACGCCCGCGTTGATTGCTTTGGCAGCCCGCTCTGGTTTGCTTAATTGCTCAACACCCCATGGCATTCCCATGTGAGTCATATCGAACGTCCCGGACTGGCAATCTTCGCCGCAATTGTCGGTAATTTTGTAATCCGACAGAATGATTCCTCGGAATTTATATTGATCTCGCAGTAATTCGGTCAACATCTGCCGACTGAACCCCGCACCCACGCGCTCCGCTTGTCGGCCATTGATGAGTAATCCCTCGGGGGGCACCCCATAGGTGGGCATGATTCCGGCGGCGTTCACAGCAATCGCTTGTGAGAAGGGAACGATGTGATCCGCAAATCGGCCCCCCGCGAGCATCAGATTCTTTCCATAGGGGTTATGTGCGTCATAGCCGCCAGGTTCGGCGCCATATCCAACCCAGTGTTTGGCCACGGTCGCCACGCTGTTGGGTCCCAACCCATTTCGCCCGCCTTGAAATCCCTCGATATAGGCCGCGACGAATTGACCGACTGCCGTCGGGTCCGCGCCGAACGTACCGGATGTGCGCCCCCAGCGCGGCTCCGTCGCTAGATCCGCCTGCGGCGATAAGGCCATGCGGATCCCGACTGCGCGGTACTCCTGCGATGCAATCTGTGTAAATTTCCGTACCAGCGCGGGATCCCCGGTTGCGGCAAGCCCGGGCGGATCCGGCCAGCGGGAAAAACGTCCTGCATCAGCCCCTACGCCGAATGCACCGGTGAAGTGATTACGTGGATCGGAACTCAAGATGACGGGAATACCCAGACGGGTATCTTCGGCGAATTCTTGAATTGAATTGGCCATCTCGGCGAGACTACGGGGAGTGCCACTGACGCCGCTCCCGAAGTACCCAATAAACTTCTCTTGGACGAGCGGACGCAAATCCTTTAAGGAAGCCAAGGTCGTTTGCGGCATGTAGTCTTGCAGCATGATCCCCGCCTTCTCTTCGAGCGTCATTCGGCCAAGCAAATCTTTGGCGCGTTGAGTCGGCGACAAACGCCAATCCTCATAGGGATCGAGCTTGCCGTTACGGTTGAGGTCTTTGAAAGCGAGCCCGTCAGCGCGCACCAATGGCACATCTCGGCGTGTGAGCTTAGCTTGATGGAGGCCGACTTTCGCATGCAGGGAGAAAGGTAGAAGGATTGCGATCGTTAGCAAGCTGAATCGAGTGAGCATTAAAACTCCCAGCACTGAATGCTAGAGTGGCGGAGAAGGATTTGCAGCGCGCCGCGCCTGCCGGATCTCGCGGGGCGTTCGGATATTGCGTTAAACGTTGTGACCTCGAGGCCCCTTGAGTATTTCTGATAACGACCTGGCTAGCTTATGTGCATCCGACGTCGCCGTGCCCGCCGTGTTCTACGGTCGCCTCCGCCTCTCGCTACCCAAAAGACAAGTCACATTACTAATTATGCTGCGCTCTGCATCCAGCGTCAACCCGACTTGAAGGCCAACCACGGGCAGATGGACAAGACGCTTTACCATCCAGCCATCTCGTGTCAGTATCAAGCTCTAACCACGCCGTCGACGTGGTCGCAGGCGTTGCGCGGCCCGCGCCGGGAGAAATAGCATGTGGATACGATCCGCATTTTGGGAAGGCAGGCTTCGTCCAGGGCAGGAACATGCGTTCATGGCGAAAATCGATAACGAGATCGCCCCGGCGATGCGTAGGTTGCCAGGCGTGAAGGGTGTGCAAGCGTTATGGCCAAAAGCTTACGAGGACCGGTCGGCTGAGATCGTTTGCCAGTTTCTCGTATTCTTCGATAGCGAAGCGGACCTGGCGCTTATGATCTCGTCACCGGGCAGAAATGCAGTGCGTGAGCGTGTTGCCGAACTCAAATCACGTTGCTTCGAGGGACGGATCAGCCACATTAATTACGAATACGGCCCGACGGGGACATCGAATATGGGCGGGCTCGGTTAAAGACCGAATGAGTCGGAGACCGCGCTGCCAGCATCCGAAATCTTCACGAGATTCCCGCCGGGGTCCGCGCTGGCGTCTATCAGTCTCGAGACGCCCTCGACGACATGCTGAGAGGGGTCGCCGCTCACGCTGCCGCATCAGTGCCAGCGATGCAGTCGGCCCCTCATTAGCCGAGCCGTAGATTAAGGAGCAGACGATGATCGATCAGAATATCCATATCACACGTTGGGGAACAACCGGCCCCAAAATTGTGCTGATCCATGGAGGCGCGCAAGGGAATAAATACTTTGGCGGTGATCGCCATTTTACGGCGCAACAGCGCCTGGGAGAAGGCTATCAGCTCGTTGTGCCGGATCGACCGGGTCACGGGCGCAGCCCCTATCCCGGCCGTCCAGACGACGCGGAGGCCGACGGCGCGTGGGTGGCGGAACTCCTTGGAGACGGCGCCCACCTGGTTGGGCACTCATTTGGAGCATGCGTGGCGCTTGCGGCTGCGGCCATGAAGCCCTCCGTGGTGCGCTCTCTGACGATGATCGAGCCGGCAATGCCTAAGCTCGCCATGAACCGACCTGTCGTCATTAGGTTCGGTCTGAGTATCATGATGGCCACTGTCTTCTCTGCGTCGACAACCTCGAGGTCGCGCAAATTTAATCGCATCGTCGGAATTCCGCCGGAGCTTCAGGGCATGGGCGGCCCTGAAGAAACCGAGAAGGTGGGTCAAGCCCTCAAGGTGCTCAAATTGCCTTCGAAGATAGAACTGACCCGGTGGCTCGAGATCGTAAAGAAGGCAGGGATCCCCCTTCTGGTTGTTAGCGGGGGCTGGAATCCGGCGTTCGAGGCTTTGTCGGATACGGTCGCACAAATTGGGGACGGCCGAAGGTTGGTAATTCGGTCGCCGCATCATTTTCCGCAAAGCGTTTCCGATGAATTCAACCAAACTCTGGCCGCCAATGTGAACGCCATCGAAGCCAGGCGTTCGACATCGCATTCGTAATCGTCATCAGCCCGTTGGGCGGTTAAAAGGGTGGCCGACCCACGTGCGCACACGGCACCGGGTCAAAACGGATACTTGACTGAGCCGTGAGTCAACGTGGTGAGTCGGACTTCCGTAAAATCCTCGATCGAGTAATGACCCGATCGTCCCCAGCCGCTGTCCTTCACGCCACCATTCGGTAGCGATGGCTCGCCCGCCATGGTGGCCCCGTTCACATGGATGATGCCGGTATCGAAACGCTGCGCGAGTTCGAGACCCCGATCTTCATTGCCCGTCATGATCGCCGCGCTCAAGCCATAGGGGATCGCCTGCGCACGCGTAAGCGCCTCTTCGGCGTCGTCAACCGCCTCAATGACGAGCACCGGCCCGAATGTCTCCTCTGTTCCGAGAGAACAGATGGCATCCGTCGGGACGTGGGTCAGGATGGTGGGTGCGAAAATCTTGCCATTAGCGCGGCCACCGGTAACTACTCGAGCGCCTCGATCAACGGCATCACGAACACGCTCTTCGCACTGGCGCAGCGCGCGATCATTGATAAGCGGCCCGATGATAATGCTAGGGTCTGTCGGATCGCCGGCCTTCAGGGTCAAGGTCTTGGCCGCCAATTTCTCCACAAACTCGTCGTGAATCGGACGTTCGATATACACCTTGCGGGTGTTCATACAGATTTGGCCTTGATGAAAGAATGCGCCGAATACAGTGGCATTTACCGCCTCCGTGATATTTGCGTCCCGTAGCACCAACATCGGATTGAACCCGCCCAGCTCCAGTACGATGCGCTTGAGCGCTCGACCCGCCCGCTCGGCCAAGATGCGCGCTGTTGCGGCAGATCCCGTAAAATTAATGCAGCGCACCGCCGGACTTTCGAAAAACACATCGGCGATCTTCCCCGCGTCACCCGGCGCGTGTGTCACCACGTTGATCACACCAGAGGGAAAGCCCGCTTCCTCGAGAATCTCGGCCACCAGCAACCCCGCCGAAACCGGTGCCTCTTCCGATGGCTTGATGACAACGGTATTGCCAAAGGCCATCGGAAGTATGGCCGTGCGCCATGCCAAGTTGAAGGCGCCGTTCCAAGGTGTAAATCCCGCGACGACGCCGAGCGGCTTGCGAACAGCCATCGCGAAGCGGCCAGGCATGTCGCTTCGCAGCACATCACCGCAAGGAAGGTACGCCCAACCGGACGCTTGACGCATGAGATTCGACGACCAGCGAACCTGGAAGGCCGCAAACGCCGCGCTCGCGCCGGTTTCAACCGCCATGGTTCGAACAATCTCCGGTAGGCGCCGATCAGTCAAGTCCGCCGCTTTTAAGAATAGGCGCTGCCGCTCAATGGGTGCGAGAGCGGCCCACGCTGGAAAGGCGGCGGCGGCGGCTGCAACGGCTTCCTGTGCCTCTGCGCGTCCGCCCGAGGCGATGTCGTACACAATCTCGCCATTGTAGGGATTGAAGTCTCGGAAAGTCGGGCCGCCGTGGGGGTACCAACGCCCTCCGATGAAGTGCGTTGTGTGCGGAATACTCGTTTGGGCGGGCGATGCGCCTGTCTGGTGTGCAGCCTGGTTCATGTTCTTGCTCCGAGAGTCTTATGCGGTGGTATGGGTATGATTCATTCCATTGCTGCGCACGCGGCCCCATCATCATGCGGGGGCGCAAGGCCGGACAATCAGGCGACCAACGCCATGGTGATATCCCAATATTCTTCAGGCGTCGGCGCATAGGGGCTCGAGCGGTTGAAGGGGCTGCGGACCATGAGGTTGACCAAGTCATCGACCGAGCGCACGCGATAGCCCGCTTCTCGCAAAGATCCTGGAATACCGAGTGATCGGGTCAGCGCCCTAATTGCATCGCCAAGCTCCGCTCCGGTCTGGAGCCCCACTCTCTCGGCCAAGCGAGTCGCTTTGAGCGGTGAACGCGCTGCTACCAGGGCCACCGTCATTGGAAGTGCGATGCTGATCAGCGTGCCATGATGTAAATCTTGGTCACCGCAAGCGAGCGCAACCGCGTGCGCGGGACCTAAGCCCTTCTGAATCGCCGCGCCACCGGCAAATGCGGCCACCATTAAAGAGCCGCGCGCCTCGTCCCCGTCGGATTCTAGAGCTGCGCGAATGTCGGAGAAAATCCGTGCGACTCCATCGAGCGCGAGCGCATCGATAATGGGACTTGGAGGCTCCGCAAAGTACCCCTCAACGCAATGGGCGAGTGCATCAATGCCGGTCGCCGCGATAAGTCGCCGTGGCAGCGTTCGGGCAAGGCGCGCGTCGCATATTGCGACCCGTGGAACGAGCCAGCCGCTGCGAGTGCCAATCGGGGGACCCTTCGCTTCGAGGTGAAGCGCTGCCACGGTCGAACTCTCGCTTCCGGTGCCGACAGTCGTTGGGATCGCAACCAAGGGAGCGATGCGCGAGTCGATCAATTCCGGCTTGCCGAGCAATTCCTGGGCGCATCCCACAGCGCGTATCGCAAGGGCCGCGACAATTTTAGCCGTATCGATCACCGAGCCCCCACCAAGTGCCACCACGCCATCACAACCGCCCGAAACGTATCGGGCATACGCCGCGTCCGCGGCGGCGGCGGTGGGATTCTCGGGTACGTCAAGGTATTGCAGGACTTCGACGGGTAAGTGCCGAGCGACCGAGGCGAGGACACCCGCCCGCTCCAACCCACGATCGCTTACCAGTAGAGGTCGCTTTACACCCAACAGTGCCAGCTCCGCTGCCAGCTGAGACGATGAGTCTTCTCCATATACGAGGCGCGGCAGACAGAGTGTGGATGTCATCCTGGGTTAACCCCCTTTGCGTCCGAGCCCCGGCTTCAGAAGGCGCCGCGCATTCTCGAAGTAAATCTTGCGCCTCACTTCATCGGAAAGATCAAGATCATCGATGGAGCGCATGCCCTCGCGAATGAACATAGGGCCGCCCTCGGGATCGAACGGGCAATCACTCGCGAACACGACGTGATCGGGTCCAAAGAAATCCAATCCGCAACGAAGCGCCGAGGCCGATCCGTTGAGAACCGTATCGCCATAGAACATCTTGAAGTATTCAATCAAAGGCTTCGATAAGCCTTTTAGCACGCCGCTATAGTCTTCATCCGTCGTGCGCGAACCTAACTGCGCCCACAACGTCTCGGCGCGCCCCGCAAAGAACGGAATCATGCCGCCACAATGATGGGTGATGATGTTCAAGTTCGGAAGTCGGTCGAACAGCCCGGAGAACACCATGCGTGACATCGCGGCGGTCGTCTCATAAGGCCATCCCATTACTTGCCATATCTCGTAGCGTGATTTCGCCTCGGTTACGTAGTCGCTGAAAGTGGCTGGTCTGATGGGGTGCATCCAGATGGGCACCTTGTGATGCCTCGCTGCCCGATCAAACACTGGAAAGAACTCGGGATCGTCGAGCGGCCTTCCATTAATGTTAGTCTTGATCTCGACACCGCAGGCATCGAGCGTCTCAATCGCACGGTCCATTTCCTCAAGCGCCGCCGGCACGTTGTTCATCGGTAAAGCCGCAACGAATCCGGGAAACTGTCGAGGATATTTGCGACAGATTTCAGCCAGCCCATCATTTGCCAAGCGAGCGACCGCTGGCGATTCCTCGGGCCCACACAAGACCTCCGGCGGGGGGTTCGAAAGGCTTATGATTTGTTGCAGTTCGGGCCACTGCTTGAGCATTTCGACTCGGGCTTCCATATCCCAGAGTATCCGCGCGCTCGAGAGACGCTTGACCATGCCCGCATCCTTGTAGCGCTGTTGCAGGAACTCGAGGTACGCGATGGGCAAGACGTGATTGTAGATGTCAATTTTTGGCTGGGCGTGCGACGGCATCGTCGCCTGGTGGTCCTTGCCTTGTGCTTCGTGAGTGTGCCTCGAATGATTCATCGATTCCTCGCTATGGAAGCTCAGCGCTCAAGGGGTACATACGCGAGCAAGCACAAGTCAGCGGGTGTCACGAGACGCTGCCATATCCGGATCGGGGCACCGCCTGCGGCCTGCGACCGCAGACAAGCCCCAAGAGGCCGACCACAGGCCACACATGACCGCGCCACGCGACATGCTGATCGGGTCGAATAAGTGCCAACGGCGCCCCGTACAGTTCAACCAACGCATCATCGAGGACGCTGACAATCTTTAGCGGCGTGCCGGTATGCTCAGCCTCGCGGCGCGCCGAATGAGCCTCATCGGCAACGCGCTCGTCGAGTATCAGCAGAGTAAAACCAAGGCCAAACAGGTCATAAATGGACTTGCCATCCTCGAGCCACCAATGCGGTGCTAGACAGCCGGGGGCGGCATTCGGCACGTAATCCCTGGATGGCTTCCATTCCGCCTGCGTCGGCTCGGTTGCAATAATGGGCGAATCTCGGTAGCACAATCCGAGGACCACGCCCAGGGAAAAGAACTCGGCGGTCTTATGTTGCCAAATAAGGTCGGCAACTGCACTACGCACGGAAGCGCCATGCTCATTTGCGTCTTCAATTCCTTCCCTAACCAGTGAATTCGGTGAAAGCGCGTGGTTCGCTTCCGCTTCGTCCATGACGTATTTATGCGCCGGTCTCCGTTCGGTCTCATAACTGTCAAGCAAAGCGGGCCCGCCCCAACCCTGAAGCACCGCCGCGAGTTTCCAGCCGAGATCGACGGAATCCGACATTCCCATATTCATTCCATATCCGCCGAAAGGAGGATGCAGGTGGCAAGCATCTCCGGTAAGAAATACTCGACCCGCCGCATAGCGATCCGCCAACAGCCGACTAGCAACCCAAATATCGGAGCTCAACACCTGATAAGGGAGATCGATGCCGGTGGATTTGCGAATTAGCTCACATGTTTCATCTTCGGAGTAGGTCACCCCGCTCGGAACGCCCGTCGGCATGAAGTACCACAAATCACCCTGATCCATGGGCCCGATCAAACCCGGAACATCCTTATTTATTTGCCAGTACATGATTCCAGGTCCATGGCTGTGCGCCTGCGCGAGCCCGGGCGCGCGGAAGACGGCGTTGTAATTTCTCGATAAGCCGAAAGTGCCAAGCATTGTGGCGCCGATTCGATCGCGAACGACGCTGTGTGCGCCATCCGCTCCGACCAAGTATTTTGTCGCGATCACTCGCTCTGTTGCGCGCGCGGCATCTCGAACGCGCACACGTACTTCTTCGCTATCTTGCTCGAAATCCACCAATTCCTGAGAAAACTGGATATCCACGTGGACGAGCGAGCGGGCATGCTCCAATAAAACAGATTCCAGTTTGTATTGCGGGATCCACTGCGCATGTTCCGAATAGCGATTATCTCGGACGGGCGAGCATCCGAGTGCGCTCTCGAAACGAGCGATGCCGTGACCTGATAGGCGCGTTACAAACAGGATATTGACCGGATAGTCGACCCCGAAAGGAGAAGCGGCCGCGAGTTGTTGGGCGATTCCCCAACGACGAAGGTGCTCTCTAGTTCGAATGTTAGTCGTCTTGGCACGGGGCGAGTGCCCCGCCCGCTCGTTTTTTTCGATGAGCAGACACGGTATCGATCGGGTACCCAATTCAATGGCCAAGGCGAGCCCCGCCGGACCCGCACCAACAATTACCACACGAGGGTCTTGCGCACCCTTCGTCTTGTAGCGCGCAATGCTCAAATGACGACCCTGAGATTCGTCGTCTTCGGAATCCTATTGCCCGTCATTTTCATGATTGCGTTGCTTTATTCTGCAATGCGCATTGCTGAGCAAATGCGAGTTGTTCTTTCTGAAATGTGGCGCCGACGCAATGAAAATCGATGCAATGCCCGACCCCCCGCATAATGCGCGCATCGACATAAGGAGCACTGCGGAGAGCGTCCCCGAAGCCCGTAACCTCGGTTTCGCCCACGATCCAGAGGCCGTCGAATTCCCCCTGACGATAGTGCACTGGAACGGTTATGCGCGACGCGACGTCGAGCACCTGGTCGTGCCACTTGCCGACAATGTCCAGCAGCTCCGCCTTTGGCGCGAGCGCGTCGGCAATGTGACTAGCGTCTGGCATGTGGTCGTCAAAGCTCCCCGCCGGACCGAACATGACTTGATCCTTCAAGGCGGAGGGAATCTCAACGCGATAGGTGGGCGGAAGAGCTGCCCACGCTTCACGGTGCCCCGGGGGAGTTCGAAGACCGACGCCGGAGATCGCAAGACCTAACAAAGGCCAATCGAGTTTCTCGCCTGCCACGATCATCGAAATGGCGGCCCCGATGGAATGGGCGACCAAAACAATCCCCTCTGCGGACCCACCATAGCGAACCCACGCCTCGCTCAGGGCCCGCCGCAAGAAAGCCGCATTTCCTTGAAGCGTAGAGTCTGATTCAGAAAGCTCCACACTTTCCCCATACCCCGGCCTGTCGGGCGCCAGAACCGGAATTCCGAATTCGGCAGCCTGGGAAAACATCGAATACCCCGGAACATCGAAATAACGCGAGGTATACGTGCCACCATGCACGGCGATAATGAGTGGCGATCCAGGAGCGCCGATGGTGCCCTCCTGCCATCGTCCCGAGAGCCCGCCGAATAGGTCGGGCTGATACTTCACGAAGATCGGATTATTGGCGTTCATTTAGTGCTTTTCCGGCCCCGTCTCATCGCCTTTCACGCTTCGTCGGTGAAGTCCCCTGCCGAATTTATATTGACACAGCCGGGCCATTCGGTAAAGTGACTTGTCTATATTTCGAGGCTATTTTAAGAACGCCTTTCCAGTTACAAAGGTGATGTTCCGTGAAAAATCCCGTTGCTCAGACACGGCTGCCGCTCGGAGCCAGGCGGATACATGAAATTAGTTCGATTCGACTGTGAGGGCACCGCGCGGATCGGCGCGATCAAAGGGGTTGGCATCGTAGACTTGGCGGCCTCAGGTAGCCGCTGGACGCAGATCCGCGAGATTGCAGCAGCAGGACACGGAGCCCTGCGCGAACTCGAAATGTTGGTTGATCGTGCCACACCAACCTATACCCTCGCGGAGGTTAGGTTGCTCGCACCGATCGAGCGACCGGGCAAATATCTGGCAATCGGCATGAACTATGCCAAGCATCTTGAAGAGGCGGACAAGCTCGGTGTCGCGCGCTCGAAATACCAAACGTGGTTCAACAAGCAGACCACCTGCGTCTCGGGGCCTTATGATGCCATTGATCCTGGCGTGACAGAAAAGCTCGATTACGAGGTCGAGCTAGGCGTCGTCATTGGTCAACCCGCAAAGAGCGTGAGCGAGTCAGACGCCAAATCGCATGTCTTTGGCTATTTCGTCGCCAATGACGTATCGGCGCGAGACTGGCAGTTCCACACACCCACGTTTACGGTCGGGAAGTCATTCGACACGCACGGGCCCATCGGGCCCTGGATCGTTACAGCCGAGAACGTTCCCGACCCGCACAATCTCGACCTGCGCACGTACGTCAATGGCGAACTCCGCCAACAAAGCAACACGCAGCAGATGATCCATAACATTTGGGCGCAAATCGCATATCTCTCTACCGCCTTCACCTTGGAAACCGGTGACTTGATTGCCACCGGAACCCCGGAGGGCGTTGGCATCAGCAGCGACCCTCCGCGTTTTCTTGCACCTGGGGATGTCGTGCGCTGCGAGATCGACGGTATCGGCGCCATCGAAAATCGGGTCGCTGCCATCTCGATGCGAGGAGGAGAAAAATAATCTCGGCAGTAACTAATGGGTGCTTTCGAGCTCGTCGCAAACGCCGTCGTGCTCCAAACCGCGAATCTTTCCAGCGAGCCTTCTAGTGCCCCTCGCCTGAACGTTTTTTGGACACAGGCACGAGACGGCCATCAAGTCCACGGAAGCCAAAGGCATCAATGGCGTTCATCAATCGATCCACCGTCAAGCCCTCGATTGACGGAGTCCACTTCGCCATCCAAATGAGCATGCCAAGTAGCAAGTTGACCACAATCTCCGGCTCGCACTGCACGATAGACCCATCTTCCATTCCTTCTTTCAGAAACCTCACTAAGATGGCCTTGAGCCGGTCGGCCCACGCCGAGACGGCTGTGCGTTGAGGTGAATCTAAATAAGAGTAGTCACCGAAATACAGCAACGATCCGTGTTGCTGCGAGTCGAGCAGCAGCCCGCGGATAAAGAGACGTAGTTTCTCCTCCCCAATTCCGCCGGTACGGTTGACCGTTTGCAAGAGGTGTTCGAAACGCTCGAGCGAGCGCCGATGGCAAGCGTAGGCAAGGGACTGCTTGTCAGGGAAATAGTGGTAGAGCGTCGCGTCTCGCAGGTCGAGAGCAGCAGCAATTTCGCTCATGGTCGCCAATGCATAACTCTTCGCATTGATGATCTCAATCGCGGCACGCACGATGGCTTCCCGTTTCTGAGCCGATTTGCGGCTCTGGGACACCGGTTTTCGGCGCTTGGTTTTTGCGGTCGCTACGGACACGCTGACATCCATGGTTGAGGCAAACGGGTTCCCTCGGCGATAGTCTCAAAGACCGCCGCATTTTCCCGCTTTTCGTGCCCAAGCGCCAGATCACGTTACTCTACTATGGACTAGATTATCTAACATACATTAGATATACAATCACGCTACTCAGTGCGCAGCCGCGCTTCATAAGCGAGATTCATCATGGAAACTCCCAGCCCTTTTAGCCTCAGGGACAAATCGATTTTGATAACCGGTGGCTCATCGGGCATCGGCTTTGGACAATGCCTTCGCTTCTTGCAGGAAGGGGCCAAGGTGGCGGTCGCCGATATTAAGCCGCCCGCGCAGACGGCATTAGACGCGGGCGCCGTTTATTTTCCGTGCGACGTTACTCAGCGCGACCAAGTCACTGAGACCTTGCGAAACGCGGTGCAGAGAATTGGCCTACTGGATGTTATTATTCACAATGCCGGCAAACCAGGCAAAGGTGTGCATCTAACGGAATCCGATGAAGAAGTATTGGACGGTGTAGTCGCGCTCAACTTCTACGGCACCTACTATGTTCTGAAGTACGGTCCCGGGTCCATGCGGGATGGCGGCTCCATCGTGACTACGGCCTCAGTGGCGGGCCTTCAGCAAAATGAAGGGTTCTTTGATTATAGCGCCACCAAGGCGGCAACCATCAGCCTGACGAAGACATCCGCGGTGGAACTCGGTCCACGGGGTATTCGGTGCAATGTGGTTGCGCCTGGACCGGTGAGGACACCGATGTTGCCGCCTGGCCACGTACTCAACGCTCTGGCCAAGAATCTCTCCTCGCTCGGGCGTATCGCCGAGGTAGAGGATCTAGTGGGCGTATATCATTTTCTGGCAAGCGATCAAAGCAAGTATATTACTGGCCATACGCTCATTGTGGACGGTGGCCGTCTTACTGGATTTCGCACCCAAGTACTTCAGCGTCTGGCGGATTGATTTCCCCCGCGAGGGGCCTCAATAGTTGGGCAGGCGCGAAAACACCCCGACCGGTGGCATGGCATCAGGATCGACCATGACGTCGAGCAGGACAGCGCTGCTGCACTCCATCGCGACCTTGATGGCGTCCGCAATTTCTTCCGGGCGCTCCACTCGGATTCCCTTCAAACCACAGGCTTGTGCGATGAGCGCGTGGTCGACAGGTTTGAAATCACAGACATTCGTGTGGCGTCCCAGTAATGCGTCCTCGGCATGCCGCTGATAGCCGAGAACGCCGTTGTTCATGACCGCAATGACGACCTGAATCCCGTGGCGGCGGGCCGTCTCCAACTCCGCCCAAACATGCGCGAAGCCACCGTCGCCCACTACACAGAACACAGCCTTATCCGGATTTCCGATTTTCGCACCCAATGCTAGCGGAAATCCCCACCCCAGGCCCGCCTGGCCGCGGGGAGTGATGAAGCGCCGTTGCGCCTTGGCAGTAAGGTAATTGGCCACCCAAATCGACGAGAAGCTGGCGTCGGCGACGACGAGGTGATTATCCGACAACTGCCGTTCGAGCTCCGCCATGAACCGCTCGGGACGGATCGGCATGGCATTCGATTGGGCGACAGGGGCAATTTCTTCGTGGTGACGGCGCTTTGCGCTGGCAATTTCCTCTTCGAGCGTCGCTCGTCTGGCACGCCTCGCGGATAGATCCTCGGCAGCGAGCGCGGCAGTCAGCGCCCGCAATGTCAGTCGGGCATCGCCGTTCAGGCGCAATGCTTCGTAGTTTCGACCGATTTCGACAGGATCGATGTCTATATGAATGTAGGTGGCATCTCGCGGCAGTAATGTCCAGGAATCGGTGCCGTTTTGGTTGGTTCGATTCCCAATCAGAAGAACGACGTCCGCCTCGCTCACCAGCGGTTTGGCAAATTTCGCCATGCCTCGGGTAGCCATGAAGTAACCAATCACCCCAACGGACAACGGATGCGTTTCTTCGACACTGCCCTTGCCCATCGTACTGGTGGCGACCGGCAAGTGAGCGCAGTTCTGCAGTGCGCGGAGTTCTTCCTGCGCGCCGGAGCCGATGACCCCTCCCCCGGCGTAGACGATGGGCGCTCGAGCATTGGCCAGAAGCCGGGCTGCCGCGGCGATCAGTGCAGGGTCTGCGACTGTCCGATCGAGCGGGAAGTGGCCCAAACTCGCAGTGCGCGCCGTCGCCGGCCGCTGGTCCTTTTCGGCGAGTAGCTCCATCGAGACCAAGAGGACGGCGGGACCGGGGCGACCGCTCGCCGCCGCAATGAACGCCATATCGACATAGTCTTCGATGCGCTCCGCTGTCATCACGCGCCGCGTCCACTTGGATACTCCTTTGAAAAGCTCCAATTGATCCAGTTCTTGGAACGCATTGCGATCTCGGGTCCCGGGCCCAACATCCTGCACCAGCGCAACGATGGGAATCGAAGCCGTCAGGCACTCGGCAAGTCCGGGAACCAGCAATGCGGCCGCCGGACCATTCTGGGCAGTCACTACGGGTACTTTGCCGGTGGTGCGCGCGTAGCCGTCGGCCATATAGACACCGGCGTTTTCCTGCCGATAGCCGATCTGCACGATTCCCAAATCCTGCGCGGCCAGCGTCAACGCCGGCGGGTTGCTTTGCCCAAACAAATACTCGACCCCGTGACGTCGAAGAGCGGCGGCGAACCTTTGGGCCGATTTCATCGGGGTGAGTGTGTCGCTCACGGTGTGATCAGCACCTTGCAATGGTCATTCGATTTGCCGAGTGACTGGAACACGCTAGCTACCTCATCCAGGCCCACCGTGGCCGTGACCAGCCCTTCGACGCTGATTCGGCGTGAGGCGAGCATGCGATTGACGAACGGGAAATCCGCGGGCTCGTAGGCGAGAGGAAAGGTCATCCTCAGGCGCTTCAGCGCCGCCGACACGACCGTAAAGTTCTCTGCCTGCATACCCGTGCCGGTCAACACCAAATGGGCATTCGGCGGCGCCATTTCGATCAACTGGGCAATCATTGGTCTGCCAACGCATTCGAAGATTACCGAGGGCTTGCGGCCCGTCTGCAGCGCGTAGGCTGCGACCGGATCCGAATGTTCCGCGGCGTCGATGACGACGTCGATACCCAGCTGCCGCGCCCGCGCGATACGCGCCGGCACGAGCTCGCTGATGCCAACATCCCCGGCGCCGAAAAAATGCGCCCACTTGGCGATGGCGAGACCGATGACGCCGGCCCCCACGATCAGCACACTCGCGCCCGCTGCCACGTTGGCAGCCTTCCAAGCGCCCAAGCCGACCGACATGGGCTCGATCATCGCGGCGCTGTCGTCGCTCAACTCCGAAGTTACTTTAGTCGCGAGACCTGCCATGCAGGTGGCGTATTCGGCGTAGGCGCCGGGCATTCTCGGATCGAAACCTTGCATGACAATTTGACTGCATTCGGAAGCTCGGCCGGCCTGGCATGCGGCACAGCTACCGCAGGGTTTCGCGGGTAGCGCGACGAGACGATCTCCCACCCTCCACCCTTCGACGCCGGCGCCGATTTCAATTACCTCGCCGACATATTCATGGCCCAGCACGTTGCCATGCTGAAGCAGCCCCGGCACTTCGGCAGCATGTAGGTCGGATGCGCATATGCCGCAGGCTTTTACCTTGAACACCAGACCCCCGGCCTCGGCGATCGGCTTGTCTACTTCGGCGAGCCGTAACGGCTGGCCAACCTCGATAAATTGGGCTGCTCTCATGGTGTGGGTCCAAAGTAGACTTCGAAGAAGCGGCCGCCGATGGATTTTGGCATCGCCAGGTTTGCCGCGGTGCTTGTGCGGACGCAAAGGAGCGCCGGTCCGTCATGCGCCTTTGTCCGGGCGAGCGCGGGCGCCAAGTCCGCCATCGACTCGACGTATTCGCCGTGGGCGCCCAAGCCTTGCGCGACCGTATCCCAGCGGATCTCGCCCATACGAGTTCCGAAGGTCTTGCCCCACCGCGCCATTTCGTTCGGCACTTCCATAGTCCATTCGCCGTCCGCCATGACCACGACCGTGACTTTGAGGCCCTCGCGCACCGCGGTCTGCAGCTCCATGATGTTGAATCCGGCGGCGCCATCGCCGGTGACGCACACGACATCCCGAGAAGTCGCGCCGAATTTCGAGCCAATGGCGGCGGGAATGCCGACACCGAGCATGCCGAGCTCGAGAATGCCGTGAAACGAGGACGGCCGAGTCGAGGGCAATGCCATGACGGCCCAGAGCGAAGTCATGCCACCATCGACACAGTAGACGGCATCGCGCCCGAACGTGGCGCCGATCATTCCCATGACCTGTCCCGGATGGATGCCCGGACCTTGCCATGCGGCAATCGGCTCGCGGATCGACTGTGCCCACGCCGTGTCAGCGCTGCGCTGTGGCGCAAGATCGGTTCGGCCGCGGCTCTTGATATCGCGGCTGCGTAGTTTTGTGGTCAATCCCTCGAGCGCCGTGCGCGCTTCGGCAACAATTCCGAGGCTGACGGGACGAGATACGCCGATATGTCGCGGATCGATATCGATTTGGATCAGCTTGTTGCGCGCGACATCGCCCCAATACTTGTCGAACGGGACATCCAGATTTCCGAGTCTCGAACCCACTACGAGCTGCACATCCGCCTGCCGCCTGAGGTCATCGGCCGCAGGACTCTGCGACACGAAGCATAGAGGATGGTCGTGAGGAATCACCGACCGGCCAGCGAGCGAAGGGATCACCGGGCAGTTTAAGAGCTCAGCTAAATGGAGTAACGCGGCATTGGCGCCCCCGCGATCGACGCCGCATCCGGCAAAGATGACGGGCGACTTTGCATTCGCGAGGAGGTCGGCCGCAGCGCCCAATTGAGAGTCCGAGATTTGCGGCTGAGTGGAACGACCGGCGTCGCGTGGATAAATAGCTGCGGTCGCGGGATCGCCAGTCGCGTAGAGCGGCGTCAAGGGAACCTCGAGTTGCACGGGACCGGGTCGGCCTGCCCACATCTCGCGAAAGGCCATGCGGACCAGTTCCGGAATCCGGGGCCATTCGAACACCGGCGCGCCCCACTTGACCGCCGCTTTGAATAAATCGAGTTGATCCTGGCCTTGGAACGTCGCGGGCGTGGAAGGATAAACAATCCCCGCGCGGTGCTGCGACGTGATTGCCAGCACAGGAACGCCTTCGTGTCGTGCCGTGACCAAGCCGGGCAGCAGGTTGGCGGAGCCAGGCCCCGGATTGCCAAGCACAATGGAGACCTCACCGGCGGTCTTATACAGCCCCTCGGCCATGTGCACCCCGGCTGCCTCATGACGGACCGGCACGAAACGGATGCCGTTGGACTCCAGAGCGGCGAGGAATGGGTCGATCTCGGGGCACGGTAGGCCAAAGACAAACCTTACCCCCTCATTGGCCACTGCCCGTGCAAGCAATTCGCCGCCAGTCACTTCGGTCATAACGCGTCCTTTATAATTCTACTATTGACTAGATTATCAAGTGTGGACTAGATTTGTACAGTCTCGTCGTTCAACGAATTAAGCGCCGACAACAGGCGCCGCAGAAAATACGGGGGTAGCGGTCATGCGTAACGTGCAATGGGTTGGTGTTTGGGCGGCCATTGCGGCCAACGGCTGGGGAGCTAGCGCTTTGGCGCAGGACTCGTCGAGCCAACCGCAATTGACGGAAATCATCGTGACCGCCCAGAAGCGGGCGCAGAATTTACAGGATGTCCCCGTCTCGGTCATCGCGCTGTCAGCGGAGCAACTCCAGAATGCCGGGGTTACCAACATCAAGAATCTGGAAATCTTGACTCCCGGGCTCACCGTCACTTCCACGACCTCGGAGAATTCGACCTCCGTGCGTATTCGCGGTATCGGTACCGTGAGCGACAATGTGGGCTTGGAGTCATCGGTGGGTGTGGTCATCGACGGCGTGTATCGGCCGCGCAATGGGGTCGGCTTCGGAAATCTCGGAGAGATTGATCAAATCGAGGTACTAGAAGGTCCCCAGGGCGAATTATTCGGCAAGAACAATGATGCCGGAGTCATCAATGTAACGACTAAACGCCCATCGATGACGTTCGGTGCGACGGGTGAAATCACCTACGGCAATTACAATGATCGGGAAATTTCAGGGTCGGTGACAGGACCCGTGAGCGAAGACTCCGCCGTGCGCTTGTATGCCGAATGGCAGAAACGCGATGGCTTCCTCAACGTCAACGACGGGGTGGGTCCCAACACCGACGATACGTCCAACAACCGCAACGCCTACACCGTCCGCGGTCAGTACTTGGTGAACCCCAGCGATGCCATCAGTTTTTTACTGATCGGCGATTTCTCGAAACGCAATGAAGCCTGCTGCGAAGCCGTGCCTGTCATCGCGGGCCCGCTGTCGCCGCTCATCAACGTTCTCGGCTCGACGCCCGCCCTCGGCGGCAAGACCGGTGTCACATCCACCCCGGCCACCAGTCCAATCAATCCCTTCACCTATCAGGCCTACGCAAATGGTGTAGCTTCGCAGCAGATTCGCGATATGGGCGTCTCCGGCCAACTTGATTGGGATTTGGGAGGCGCCAAACTGACGTCGATCACGGGGTGGCGCGACAACACCATTATTGCAGGCAACGACGTCGAATACACGGGAGCTGCCTTTGCCGAGCAACCGGCAACCGAGGCGAATCAAACCGATTTCAAACAATTCAGCGAGGAGCTGCGCCTGGCCGGCAAAGACGGCCCGCTACAGTGGCTGGTGGGTGGGTTCTTCTCGAGTGAAATTATCACGCCGAACTTGTCGATTCTGGCGGGGCCGCAACTTGAATACTACATCGGCGGCGCGGCCACCGCGGCCGCCGGCCAGGCGCCTAACCCCTTTTTGATATCGGAGCTCACGGGCAAGGCCCCGGGCGGAACGTTCATAGCCGGCGAAAGCGGCGAGGCGGACTATTTTCGCCAGACGGACAAGAGTTTCGCCTTTTTCACCGACGAAACTTACACGATCACCCAGGGCTTGGATGTGACCGCCGGTGCGCGTTATACCAAGGAAAAAAAGGCCGCTACATCCAATTATGACGATCCCGACGGCGGCTCTGCGTGCGGGTCGCTCCTAACCTCCCCCGGGGTTGGAACGCTGAACCCCACCACTCAGTCTCTGCTCGCGGGGTTTGGTTGCGCGACGGTATTCAATCCGTTTTTCAACAAAGTGACCACCGCTCAATCGTTGGACGAAGACAAGGTGACCGGCACGCTCAAAGTGGCATACCGATTCAATGACGACCTCATGACCTACGCGTCGTGGGCGGATGGTTACAAGGCGGGCGGTTTCAACC
>Ga0116129_1000475_pt1 | contig 26011 bp, 26 predicted proteins | sample June2015DPH_17_2_FD_89732 | JGI IMG/M metagenome (GOLD analysis project Ga0116129, IMG submission 89732) | Peatland microbial communities from SPRUCE experiment site at the Marcell Experimental Forest, Minnesota, USA - June2015DPH_17_10 | ecosystem: Environmental > Terrestrial > Soil > Wetlands...
CTGGTCGCACGTTTTAAAACGCGGCACAGCCTTGCGCATCACAGACATAGCAGGAGGCGCCAATGTCGGCGCACTATTTTATAACTTCGAGTGCCCGACCGAACGCTACAATATGCCGGACACATTAAAAGCACAGCATATTGCGCGATTAACCAACGATTTTGTGCTTTATTCGGATATGGGGCGAATTCTTTGCTCGATTACCGGCGATAGCGTGGGCTGGCACGATCCTCTGGGAGGTTGCTCCGCAGCCGGCCGCGACGGCTTCCTGATCGAGCTTGAAAAATGGGGATTAGGAGCCCGCGACTTGATCGCTAACGTCAATTTTTTCAGCCGCATAGATGTTGCAAACGGCGGCGGAATGTCATACCACGAGGGGAATTCCAAGGCCGGTTCTTGGATCGAACTACGGGCGGAAATGAATGTTCTGACGATCCTTAATTCGGTCCCGCATCCGCTGTCGGAAGGCGAATCGAAGCCGGTTCATTTATCCGTTTCGAAGGCCGCTGCAAACGACGCTTGCAGGCTTTCGCGGCCCGAAAATGGCCGAGGGTACATCCTTACAGAGCGATATTTCATCTAAAACAGGGCTGGATGCGACCTTAAATGACCTTTAATGAGCACGAATATCGTCATATTATTCCAGCGGGTGATTTTTGGATTCACGAAATCAAACAAGGCGAGCATCTGCGGATCGTGGATCTGCACGGAAACCAGGCGGTCGACACGCTGTTTTACAACGCCAAAAACTACGCCGACCGCTATAGCGCGCAGGACACGATTCGCGAGCAGCGCAACATCTATTTAACGACAGGCACGCGGTTGATGTCGAACTTCGGCACTACGCTTTTGACGATTACGGAAGATACCTGCGGACGGCATGACACGTTGGGAGGCGCTTGTTCCCACGAAAGCAACATGGTGCGCTACGCGCTTGAAAAGCGCCACATGCATGCCTGCCGGGCCAGTTTTCTGAAGGCAATTATTAATTGGCCGGGCCTTGAAAAACGGGATATTCCGCCGAATATCAATTTTTTTATGAATGTTCCGGTTACTCCCGAAGGCAAGCTGACGTTTGAGGACGGCATTTCGGAACCGGGCAAATACGTGGAAATGCGCGCGGAAACCGATGTTTTGTGCCTGATCAGCAACTGCCCGCAGTTGAATAATCCCTGCAACGGCTACAACCCGACTCCGGTTGAAGTGCTGATCCGGGCCTGATGTTTTCGAAGGTTCTGATCGCCAATCGCGGCACGATTGCCTGCCGCATCATCCGCACACTCAAGCAGATGGGAATTTCCTCCGTCGCGGTTTACGCGGAGCCCGACCGGCATTCGCTGCATGTGAAACAAGCGGATGAATCAGTGCTGATCGGTGGTTATTTATCGATCGAAGCGATTCTTGGCGCGGCTGAAAAAACGGGCGCCGCGGCGATTCATCCGGGCTATGGATTTTTGAGCGAGAATGCCGAATTCGCGGAGGCATGCGCGGAGAGAAGGATCGTGTTCATCGGGCCGACGCCGGAGCAGATGCGAGCGTTTGGATTGAAGCACACGGCGCGGCGCATCGCGGAGGAGAACGAGGTCGCACTGCTGCCGGGCAGCGGGTTGTTGGCCACGATCGAGGAAGCGTTCGCGGCGGCGGAACGAGTTGGATATCCGGTGATGCTGAAGAGCACGGCGGGCGGCGGCGGGATCGGCATGCGATTGTGCACGTCGGCCGACGAATTGGCCGAATCGTATGCGGCGGTTCAGAGAATGGGACAGGCCAGTTTCGGATCGGCGGCGCTGTATCTGGAAAAATTTGTTGCGAGTGCCCGGCATATTGAAGTCCAGATTTTTGGCGATGGCGCGGGCAAAGTCATCGCGCTGGGCGAGCGCGACTGTTCGGCGCAGCGAAGAAATCAGAAAGTGATCGAGGAGACTCCGGCGCCTGGGCTTGTCGATGCCGCGCGAAAGGAATTATTGGCATGCGCGGTGCGATTGGGAGAAGCGGTGCGGTATCAATCGGCCGGCACGGTGGAGTTTATCTACGATAGCGACACAGGGAAGTTTTATTTTCTTGAGGTGAACACGCGGCTGCAAGTGGAGCATGGGGTCACGGAGGAAGTAACGGGGATTGATTTGGTGGAGTGGATGGTGCGGCTGGCGGCGGGCGAACATCAATTGACCGCTCCCGATGGTCGCGGCTCTAAAGCTTCGATGCAGGTTCGGATTTATGCGGAGGATCCGTTTAAGAATTTTCAGCCTGGCGCGGGAAGGCTGACTCACGTTCGATGGCCGGAGGGCACGCGAGTCGAGACTTGGGTGGAATCGGGCACGGAGGTGACCCCGTACTACGATCCGATGCTGGGGAAAATTATCGTTCACGGTGAGGATCGGGCAGACGCGTTGGCGAAGCTGCGCGATGCTTTGCGGGAGTGCGAAATTGCCGGGATCGAGACTAATCTCGAATATTTGCGGCAGGTTTGCGACGATCCGGTATTTGCGGCGGGCGGCGTGACGACTTCGTTTCTGAAGAATTTCGATTACCGAAGTCATGCGATTGATGTCGTTGAGCCGGGGACGCAGACTACGGTGCAGGATTATCCGGGACGCGAGGGGTATTGGCATGTGGGCGTGCCGCCTTCGGGTCCGATGGACTCGCGGGCGTTTCGGATTTCGAACCGGCTGGTAGGGAATTTGGAAGGTGAAGCGGGGCTGGAGATGGCTGTTACCGGGCCGACACTGCGGTTCCGGTCCGATGCCTTGATTGCGTTGACGGGGGCTGATTTCGGGGGGCAGTTGGATGGGATCCCGGTCGAGCGTGGGAAGGCTGTCGCCGTAAAACGAGGATCGGTGTTGGAGTTGGGGTCGATTACCGGGGGTGGGGCGCGGGGTTATTTGGCGGTTGCTGGCGGGTTCGATGTTCCTGAGTACTTGGGGAGTCGGAGCACTTTTATTCTGGGGAAATTTGGAGGGCATGCGGGGAGGGTTTTGCGGGCGGGGGATGTGTTGGCTGTGGGGGTTGGTGGAGGGGGCGAAAAAACGGAGACGGAATTGTCTGTCCCTATTTTTTCGCGGGAGTGGGTGATTGGGGCTATGCATGGGCCTCATGGGGCTCCTGATTTTTTCACTCACGAAGACATCGAGATGTTTTTCTCGACGGCCTGGAAGGTTCACTACAATTCCGATCGGACGGGGGTGAGGCTGATTGGGCCGAAGCCCGTTTGGGCGCGTAAAGACGGTGGCGAGGCGGGGTTGCATCCTTCGAATATTCACGACAACGCGTATGCGATCGGGACGGTGGATTTCACGGGGGACATGCCGGTGATTCTTGGTCCGGATGGTCCGAGCCTGGGCGGGTTTGTGTGTCCGGCGACCATCGTCGATGCGGAGTTGTGGAAAATCGGACAGCTTCGGCCGGGTGATCTGGTGCGGTTTCAGGCGGTTTCGCAGGAGCCGGCGGTGGTGCGGAGGAGCGGCGCAGTTACTTATCGCGCGGCTGGGGACCGGTATTTATTGGTCGAATATGGGCCGATGGTGCTGGATTTCAATTTGCGCATCCGGGTTCATGCGCTGGAGACGGAGCTGCGCGCGGCGGCCTTGACGGGAGTCATCGACATTACGGCGGGCGTGCGGTCGCTGCAAATACATTACGACGCGCGGAGGCTTCGGCGGGAGGAATTGCTGGCCGCGCTCGACGATTGCGAGCGGCGGATTCCGGATCTGGAAAATATTGTCGTGCCGTCGCGCATCGTGCATTTGCCGCTCTCCTGGGATGATCCGGCGACGCGGCTGGCGATTGAGAAATACATGCAATCGGTGCGGGCGGACGCGCCGTGGTGCCCGAGCAACATCGAATTTATCCGGCGGATTAACGGGCTGGCGTCGATTGATGATGTGAAGGACATTGTTTTTAACGCGAACTATTTGGTGCTGGGGCTGGGTGATGTTTATCTGGGCGCTCCGGTGGCGACGCCGACGGATCCGAGGCATCGGCTGGTGACGACGAAGTACAATCCGGCGCGAACTTGGACTCCGGAAAATGCGGTGGGCATCGGCGGGGCATACATGTGCGTGTATGGGATGGAGGGTCCAGGAGGGTATCAGTTTGTAGGGCGGACGGTGCAGATGTGGAATACGTATGCGCGAGAGGAGCCGTGGCTGCTGCGGACGTTCGACCAGATTCGCTTCTATCCGGTGGACGCACGGGAGCTGCTCGAGATGCGGGAAGCACGCTACGCACCGCGCATTGAGGAAACGGAGTTCCGGCTGAAGGATTACCATTCGTTCCTGGCGTCCATCGATGATGAGGTGCATTTTTCGAGGCGGCGGCAGCAGCAGGCGTTTCTTGAAGAGCGCGAGCGGTGGGGCGCGGACCCGGTGGTAGAAGCGGTGGACGATTCGACGCCAGCGGACGAAGATGATGCAGTGCCGGAAGGATGCCGCGCGGTTTCTTCCCCTGTGACGGCGAGCGTGTGGAGCATTGCGGTGGAACTGGGGCAGCGGGTGACGGCGGGACAGAGGCTGATTGTGCTGGAGGCGATGAAGATGGAGATCGTGGTGACTGCTCCGGCGGGAGGGGTGCTGGAAAAACTGCATTGCTCGACGGGAGCGCTGGTTTTAGCGGGGCAAAGGCTGGTGACGATCCGGCTATGAAGGTGGTAGAAACGCCTGAAAGGGCGGCCCCACAGCGCAGGATGGGCTTAGCGGCGTTTGCGGATTTCGCTTGCGGCTGAGGGGGTTTGGCCCAGCAGGCGCACTGCGTTGTTTCCGGTATCGGCAAAATACACGTTGCCTGAGGCTGATACGGCGACTGACATGGGATCGTTCAAGTCGGCGAAGGTTGCCAGGCCGCCGTCGCCGGTATAACCTTGGGTGCCGTTGCCGCCGATGGTGGTAACGACTCCGTTGAGGGGGAACAGACGAATCCGGCAGTTGCTGGTATCGGCGATATAGATATTGTCCTTCGCATCGACCGCGATACCGCTGATCGCTCCGAATTGCGCTTGCGAGGCGAGGCCTCCGTCGCCTGAGAAGCTGAGGATACCGTTGCCCGCGATGGTCGAAATCATTCCGTTCGAGATCATGCGCACCGCGCCGTTATCGGAATCGGCGACGAACACGTTGCCCGCGCTATCGACTGCCACGCCCACCGGATTGTAGAATTGCGCCGCGATGGCGGGGCCTCCGTCGCCGGAGTAGCCGTTGGTGCCGTTGCCGGCGATGGTCGAGATCACACCGGTTTTGGCGTTCACTTCGCGAATCCAGCCGAAGTAATCGGCGATGTAGAGATTGCCCGAAGAATCGACCGCCACGCCGACAGGCGCGATCAGGGTCGCCGCAGTAGCGGGGCCTCCATCGCCTGAGTAGCCGGTGGCGCCGCCGGTGCCGGCGACCGTCGAAATAACGCCAGCGGGCGTCACTTTGCGCACCACGGCGTTGTTCGAATCGGCAATATACAAATTGCCCGCGGAATCGACGGCGAGACCGGCGGGCTGATTTAACTGCGCGCTGGCGGCCGCGCCTCCATCGCCTGAAAATCCCGCAACTCCGGTGCCCGCGACGGTATTAATCACGCCGATGGGCGTGACCACGCGCACGCGGCTGTTGAGGGTGTCCGAAATATAGAAGGTTCCGTCGGAAGCGACCGCGACACCGGTGGGGTCGCTCAATTGAGCGGCGGTGGGAGAGCCTCCGTCGCCGCTGAAACTGCCGACGCCGCTGCCGGCGATGGTCGAGATGGTGCCGCCGGTGATTTTGCGGATGCGATTATTCCAGCGGTCGGCCAGATAGAGATTGCCCGACGAATCGAGGGTAATGCCGCGCGGAGCGGCAAGCGTCGCTTTGGTGGCGGGACCGCCATCGCCCGCGAAGCCGTATCCGCCGGTGCCCGCGTAGGTATTAATGATGCCTTTGGCGTTGACGACGCGGATGCGATTATCGGCATAAGTGGCGATATAGAGATTGTCCGACGAATCGATTGCCACGCCGGCAGGTCCAGCCAGCGACGCGGTGATTGCCGTGCCGCCATCGCCCGCAAAGCCGTATTCAAGGGTGTACACGCCATCGACGATCGCCGTGCTGCCGGCGTAGGTATTGATGATGCCGGTGGAGGCTGTAATCTGACGAACGTTGGCGTTGTTGGTGTCGGCGATATAAATGTTGCCGGAAGAATCCAGGCAGACGTCGAGCGGTCCATCGAGATTCGCCGATAAGGCGAGTCCGGTATCGCCAGAGAATCCCGGCGCGGTGGGTCCGAGGCCGGCGATGGTGCTGATGCCGCCCCCGGGAGTAATTTCGCGGATCGCGTTGTTCGCCGAATCGGCTACATAAAGGTTGCTGCTCTTATCGAGCGCAAGCCCGACCGGCAAATCAAGCAGCGCGCCGATGGCGGGACCGTTATCGCCACCGTAGCCGTAGACGGGGACTCCAAAGGCGACGGTTCCGGCATAGAGGTTGACGTTCCCATCCGTCGTAATGATGCGGATCAGGCTGTTGCCGGTATCGGCGACATAGACGTTGCCGGCCCCATCGACGGCGATGCCTTGCGGATTATTGAACTGCGCCAGCAGCGCCGCGCCGCCGTCCCCTGCATAGCCGACGCGTCCGGTGCCGGCGAGCAGAGTGAGGGTTCCATTGGTGATCTCGAACACAGCGTTCGACGCGGTGAAATACACGTTTCCACTGCCATCCACCGCGATGCGCTGCGGTTGCACGATGGCGGCGTTGAGGGGCGACACCGGAGTCTGCTGGATGGATCCGCCGGCAACGGTGCTGACTAGAAACTGCGGCTGGGCAACGGCAAGACTCGTGAAGACAAAAGCCAGCCCAAGCGATTTACTCAATCGTGAATACAAAAAAGACTCCCAACGTAACGGTACGCCTTCCTGGGAAGCCGTACTTCCAGTTTAGACGCGAGACTCTTCTATTTTGGTACATCGGAAGGCCTTCGCGCCACCGGACTCGTTTTTATTAGCATTTGTGGTGCCCGAGCCTGCGGGTTCAGATCATTGGACGCCGGGGCAGCCGGGCCGTGGCTTTTAAGAGACGGTGAGAAATTCAGGCACACTGCCGCGTTCGCGGGAAGCCTGATAAACTGAAGGCGATGGGCGCGATCAAACGCTTTATTCTTTGGGACTTTCCGCGAGGAAGCTGGCAGTACGACGTGATGGTCGGGCTGATTCTGGCGTTTATCTTTATTACGCCGAAGACGATCTTCCGCGATCAGCCGAAGGCGGCCAACGTCGCGATTCTGCGCAACGGATTCTGGATCGATCCGCAGGTGTTGAGCGGCGTTTCGGAGAATGACATGCTCTCGAAAGCGGCGGCGGCGGTGAACGCGAAGTACAAAACGCACACCATGATCGTAAACGTGGATCCGATTTATAACGACGAGCAGGAGCTCGAAGGCTACATGGCCTATACAAAACCGTGAGAGGCGCCTATTTCATTCTGGCGCTGAGCGCATCGCTTGGTCGAGCCGATTCTCTGGATGCCGTTCTGACCAGGATGGATCAGGCTGCGAAGACATTTCATTCCCTTTCGGCGGATGTGCGCAGAACGGACTATTCCAGCCTGTTCAGTGAAACCAAGGGCGAAGACGGCAAATTCAAAATGATGAAGCGCGGCAAGACCGTGATTCTGCTGGCCGAGTTTATCGGCCAAGACGCCCGCACGATCGGTATCGCAGGCACCACGGTGCAGATCTATCATCCCAAGGCCAATAGCGTGGACGAATACGACACGCGAAAATATTCCAAATCGGCCGATTTGCTGATCCTGGTCGGCTTCGGCACGTCACGCGCGGACTTGGAAAAAAAGTACACCATCTCACTGGGTGCGAGTGAAACTATCGGCAACACCAAGACCACCCGCATCGATCTGCTTCCGAAATCGAAAGAAGAAAAAAATTTCTTCAACATGATTCAGCTCTGGATTCCGGAAGATAAAGGCAATCCGATTCAGGAGAAAATACTGTCCGGCAAGGAGAGCAAAGACTACAACCTCCTGGCGTATTCGAATATGAAGATTAATCCCGACCTCCCTGAATCGGCCTTCGAATTGAAGCTTCCCGCGGGTGTGAAACCAATCAAGCCGTAGGGAACGGCAGGACGGTATCCTCGTCGATCAGCGCCTGCGAGATGTGTGCCGTCGTCAGCCCGATCGCGCCGCGCAGATTTGCCCCTCGGAAATCCCCTCCGCGCAGCCGCATTTCGCGAAAATCGCAACCTTCGAGTTCAGCGTACCGGAAGGAACATTCAATTAAATATGCGCGGGCAAAGTTTGCGCTGGTCAGATCGGACCGCGAAAAATCGCAATGGTCGATCCTGGCTCCGGCGAAATTCGCCTCGCGGCCTTTCATTTCCCGCAAGCGCGAGTGATGCAAACGCGCGTGATAGAAGCCGGCCGCTGTGACATCGCTGCCGTCCAGATCCACATCATAAAAGCGCGATTCGTGAAAGCACGCGGAGGCCGCTTGCAACCAGCGGAGATCCGCTCCCGTAAAGTTTTCGCCATTGAGTGGCGCGCCGCTGAGGTCAGCCTGGCGGCCTTCGGACGGGCTGGACAGCCACATCCGATGCTGTCTTAATACCGCATCCATGATTGCCTTATCGGCAAGATTTTTATAACTTTTCTAAAAATCGGCGGTGGACACGCAAATCGTCCGTCAATTCGGGATGAAACGTCGTCACCATGTGGCGCCCCTCCTCCGCCCAGACCGGATCGCCGTTATATTTCGCCAGCACTTGGACCTCAGCGCCCGCACGGCGGATAATCGGCGCGCGAATGAACACTGCCTCGAACGCGCCGTCGCCATTTAAATCGAGCTTGACCACGCGGCTGTCGATCTGCCGCCCATAGCCGTTCCGCTCCACGTCAATATCCATCAGCCCGAGGCTCGCCTGCGCGGGATGCGATACTTCCTTGGCTAAAAGAATCGCTCCCGCGCAAGTCCCGTAAATCGGCTTCTGTTCGCCGAACGCGCGGAGCGGCTCCAGAAGATTTTCATAGTTGAGAAGCTTCAGCATGGTGGAGCTCTCGCCGCCGGGCAGAATCAGGCCGTCGCATTGCGTCATCTCTTCGCGGGAGCGCACTTCCATCGCGCGCCCGCCCGCCTTCGCGATGGCTTTCGAATGAGCCTCGAAGTCGCCCTGCAAGGCCAATATTCCAACTGTCTTCATCTTGCTGATTCACCGCGACCGCAAGGGTTACCAGCCGCGCGTCTGCATTAATTCCGCTTCCGGCAGCTTCGATACGTCAAGGCCGCGCATCGGCTCGCCCAAATCCTCGCACGCTTCGAGCAGTTTCACCGGATCTCTGAAATACGTCGCCGCCTTCACCACCGCCTTCGCCCGAGCCTCCGGATCTTCCGATTTGAAAATTCCGCTCCCGACGAACACCGCCTCCGCGCCCAACTGCATCACCAGCGCCGCATCGGCCGGCGTCGCGATTCCGCCCGCCGAAAAATTCGGCACCGGGAGCCGGCCGTTCGCCGCTACCCACTCCACCAATTCGAGCGGCGCGCCGAGATTCTTGGCCTCGTGCACCAACTCCTCTTTCCCGAGGATCGTGAGATGCCGCATCTCCTTCACGATCGTCCGGATATGCCGCACCGCCTCGACAATATTGCCCGACCCCGCCTCGCCTTTGGTGCGGATCATCGCCGCCCCTTCCGCAATGCGCCGCAGAGCCTCACCCAGGTTCCGCGCCCCGCATACGAACGGGACTTTGTAGGTCTTCTTATCGATGTGATGCTCTTCGTCGGCCGGCGTCAGCACTTCGCTCTCGTCGATATAATCCACGCCCAGCGCTTCGAGAACGCGCGCTTCCGTGAAATGCCCGATGCGAGCCTTCGCCATCACCGGAATCGACACCGTGTTCATAATCTCGCGAATAATGCGGATCGACGCCATGCGCGCCACTCCGCCTTCTTTGCGAATATCGGACGGCACACGCTCCAGCGCCATCACCGCCGATGCGCCCGCCTGCTCCGCAATGCGCGCCTGCTCCGCGTTGGTGACGTCCATAATGACGCCGCCCTTCAACATCTCCGCCAACCCGACCTTCAGTCGAAATTCTTCAGATAAATACATCGCATCCTCTCCTTTATACGAGCGCCGGCGCCGGTTCCCCGCTCTGCCTGCGCTGCGCTCTCTGTTGTTCAGTCCGGAAAATCAGTCCTAATACAGCCAGTCCATGCCGGATATTTTCCGGCGTCAATCCCGCAAAACTTAATCGCAATCCGTGAATCTGCGGCCGCGTGACCGCGAAATAACGGCCCGGCAGGAAGCTCACATTCTCCCTCTCCGCCCGTGTCGCCAGCTCCGAAGCATCCAAAGGCCTCGGCAATTCCACCCAAACATTCATGCCGCCTTCTGGTTTGGTGAAAACCGACCCCGCCGGCAGCTCCTTCTCGCACGCGCCCAAAATCGCCTTCAACCGTAGCCCGCCCGCAGTCAACATTTTCTGCCGATGCGCGGCGAGCCTTCCCGACTCCGCAAACCGCAGCACCACCGCTTGCGACAACTGGTCCGAGTGCAGATCGCTCGCCTCTTTCGCCTCCGTCAATCGCGCGATAAAGTGCTTCGGCCCGATCGCCCAGCCCACCCGCAGCCCTGGAAACGCGATCTTCGAAAAACTCCCCAGTAAAATGGTGTCGCCCGATTCATCCAGCCTCTTGATGGTCGGAATCTCCGACCCCTGATACCGCAGCTCGCCGTAAAGATCGTTCTCGATCACGATCACGCCGGCGCGCTTCGCCAGCATCAGAATCGTTCGCCGCGACTCCACTGGCAAGCTGGTCCCGGTCGGATTCTGAAAATTCGGCGTCAGCACCATCAGCCGCGGCTTCTCTTTATCGAGCAGCGCGCCCAACGCATCCACATCGACGCCCTCGCGCCCCACAGGCATCCCAATCACCCGCGCCCCGCCTCGCAAAAACGCGTTCCGCAGCCCCGGATAAACCGGATCCTCGATCAGCACCGTTTCACCATTCGCCGCCAGCACGCGCTGGATCAGATCGAACGCCTGCTGGCATCCGCTGGTGACCAGAATGTCATCATCCTCGCCCGCCGCCCCATGCTTCCGAGCCTCACTTAATAGATGCCTGCGCAGCGGCCCATACCCGCCCGCCGGACCGAGTTGAAGAATCTGCACGGCCTCATCGGAGTCGATCACCTCGCGGCAAGTCACCCGAAATTCGTCCAGCGGAAACATAATTTCCGAAGGCCGGGAAGCCGAAAAACTGATGGTAGAGGGCGTTTCCTGATCCGGCGCGCCATTGACAAAACTCCCGCGCCCCACCTCGCGCCGGATGAGCCCTTCCGCTTCAAGGACATCAAAAGCCGCCGTAATGGTCGCCCGATTCAACCCAATGGACTGAGCCAATTCCCGAGTAGGAGGAATCCGTTCCCCGCGAGCCATACGCCCGGCGACGATAGCAGAGCGAATTTGCTCATGGAGTTGCCGGTAAAGTGGCGTGGCAGAGGATGGATCAAGCTCAAGCCGAGGAAGCATACAATTCTTGCTTGACTATACCATATTGGATGAGCCTATACCAAAAACTCGAACCGGTCCTCGGAGAATAGGCGGCCGGCAGGGCGTGCAGCCTACGACACGCTTATCTGCTCTAACTCGACCAATCCCAGATTGGTAAAAATCGCTCCGGCCTCTTCCGACCTCGATGCGAGGCTCTTGATTCTAAGACCGAACTCCTTAAGGAATGGACCGGTTTGGGCCTTCAGCAATATGTCCACCCCGAATAGTTTTGCAAACAAGCCGGAAAGTGACCCCTGCATGACCAGCAACAGGTGCAGAAACGCGAGGACATGGGCCTCCAGGAACTCAGCTTTGTCGAAGTAGTCTAACAGTATTGTTGCATCAACAGGATCACCCGCGTCCATCCCGAGGTGCCGGTAAAAGTAGTCTACATTGGCGTGTACGAAATCGTCGTTGATCTTCGACAGCACAGCTTGAATCTTGTCCGACGCAGGCAGCCCGACTGACCGCAGTTCCTTCCCCGAGAAAGCCCTCCGATAGGCCGCCGGATGTTCCCTGCGGTCCTGCCAGATGCCGACCAATTTAGGGTCGTCGAGAAACTTCCCGATCATCAGCAGCGCCTCAACACCGGGCCGCAGGACCACCCATGCCTGGTAGGCCTGATAGACCGCGAAGGACTCAAAAGCCGCACGGCTCTGGCGCTGCAGGAGCAATAGGAAAGGCACCATGCTAGCGTATGATTCGCCCTGGGTGTCCCGCATCCTCTGGGGGAACTTAGCAAGCTCCACGAAATTTTCATCGATAGTACTGAACTCTTTGAAAATCGAGCCATGCTCGATCAGAAAAATCTCGCGATTGTAGGCGAGAGACGATCGATATCTGAGGATTTCAGCATCCATAACGAAGAAGCTAGCAGAAATTCTCTATCAAGGAGCAAAAGAGATCCAATAGGAGGCGCAGTCACTGCCGGTGAGTGGTATAACAGTCATATCAGCAATGCGCTTCAGCTTCGACCCTCGCAAGAGCCAGCGCCTCAGAGCGAATCCGAAGCGCGGGATCGCCTTCGAGGAAGCCCAGGCGCTGTTCTTCCAGCCCTACTGGCTCGAAAAACGATCGGACGTTCCCGAGCAATATCGCGCCGTTGGCTGGGTCGGCGGCCGCTTATACACGGTCATTTTTGAGATTCGAATCGACGAGGAGGGGAAAATCTTTCATCTCGTCACTTTATGGAAGTCGACGCAAGAGGAGGTTCGTTTATATGAAGAAAACTCGTAAACCAATCACCGCCGAAGCAATCGCTCGCCTCGCCGATCAGGGCAAGGATATCTCCGGTTTCTTCGAAGGGAAAGGCCGGATGGTCCACCCAATCCAACGCGTAAACGTCGACCTCACGGCGGCAATGTTGGACGAGCTCGACCAAGCCGCCCGGAATCTCAACATCAGCCGCCAGGCAGTCATCAAGACACTCGTGCGGCAGGCTCTCGATCAGCACTACCTTGCGCAACGCGCAAGGCAACCACAATCCGTAAAAGCGTAAACTCGTCGGCCCGCAGGCGCTATGCTGATCTATGAGGCCCCCATGATCGCCCAGTTGAATGACATCCCGAAGATCGTGAAAGCCGCCGAAGAAAAATTTGCTCCCGACGTGATCCGGATTCGCTATCACACAGGCTTCGACTGGAGCGGCGACCCGGCGATTTTCTTTCGCGTCCTCCTTTCGGACACGGCGAGCCGCCCCGAAAATCTTGGACACGTCGCTGATCGCGTTCGAAGGGAGCTGCGCGACGAGGTTCTCCGTCTAGGTGAATCCGAACGATTAGCGTACTCCACCTTCCGCAGCAAGAGTGAGCAGGACAAGTTGAAAGATCCGCAATGGGAATAGCCGAGGAGCTTCTCGCTCTGGCCGGCCATCTGGCGACCTCACACTCTCCTACCTTCGAGCAGGCGGCATTTCGCAGATCAGTATCGACAGCTTATTATGCGCTCTTTCACCTTCTGGTCGGCGAGGCTGCGCAGCGTTGGAACGGCTCCGCGGAGGCCCAACTGGGGCTGGAGCGCGCGTTCAAACATAACAACATGAAGGAGGTCTCGGTCGCCGTTTCGAAAGGTTCGTGGAAAACCTGGAGCGCTGAGCAAAAGAGCGTCCCTCGTGAACTGTTGAATGTCGCCGACGCATTTATCGATTTGCAGGAGGCTCGCCATCTGGCCGACTACGACAACACCAAGATTTGGACCTTTACGGAAGCAGATGCTCCGCTGACTCAAGCGCGGACTGCGTTTGAGAACTGGCGGACAGTCCAAACCAATCCCGCCCCCCACGAGTTCTTGCTGGCGCTCCTCATCGGGAAAAAACGCGAATGATCTTCGTCCCGCTCTTCCTCCTCATCGCCGCGCCGAAAACCGTTCACTTCCAAAGCGAGGATCACCAGACCAACCTCGTCGCCTACGTTTTCGAACCCGCCTCCTCCGGCCCTCACGCGGCGATCGTGATGCTTCATGGGCGCGCTGGACCTTACTCTGCGGCTGCCCACGGCGTCTATACCGCCGACACTCTTTCCAAACGCCACCTGCAATGGGGCGAATTCTGGGCTGATCGCGGCTATGTCGCGATCCTGGTCGATAGCTTCAGCCCTCGCGGTTATGCCAGCGGCTTTCCTAAAGGGAGCTATGAAGACCGGCCCGCCGCGGTGAGTGAGCAATCCGTGCGTCCTCTCGATGCGTACGGAGCCTTGCGCTACCTGCGCACTCGTGAGGACATCATCAAAGACCGGATCGGCGTTCAGGGATGGTCGAATGGTGGGATGACCGTCCTGGTTGCGATGAGCGACCGCTCACCGCAGACCGGTTTTCGCGCCGCGCTCGCCGAGTATCCGGGCTGCGGCATGGAGGCGATTCAGGGCTCCTACCACGCCTATGCGCCTCTATTATTGATGATCGCGTCTGCCGACCAGGAGGTCTCGCCCCGGCGATGCGAGGAGTTCGCCGCACGCGCCCATCTCGACAAAATCGTCTACGACGGAGCCCAGCACAATTTCGACGACCCGGAAAAATCGAAGCAGGAACTCCCCGCCAACCGCCGCGCCACAGAGGATGCCATGCGGCGAGCCGAATCCTTCTTCGCGGCAAATCTATTGCACTGACTTAAAAGTAATCTCATCTCCCGGCATCGGGACGAGAGAGAAAATACTGTTCGCCGCGCCGTCCACCTTCACCGGAATTAACCGCCCGTGAAACATTCGGCGCACCGTCACATTTTGAGGCAGCGTCTGACGTCCCAACCCACGCAGACCGTTCTGTGCCTCTCCCAAAGCCTCGCCAATCGAACCTCCGAGCCGGACGAAAATGTCGCGGCCCTTCACGCGCAGATAGAACCCCGCATTCATCCCGACGCCTGCCGCAATCGACTGGCAGTACACACCTTCGCTACGCTTTTCACAATCCGGATCGGATAGGAAGTGATCTGTCGCCTCGCGCAGCGTTTTCCGGTCAGGCGCCCCGAGAATCGTCGCGCGAAAATTGTGCTCCGACGCGCTGGTCCAATATAGATAGCGGAAATACGCCGGAGTCGCAGGTCCAGTCAACGCGCTCCCCGCGCCCGACAACAGTGTGATTCGCATGCGCTCCTCACCCGGCGCACGCGTGATAGCGTAGAACGAAACATCCGGCTCTCCGCCCGTGGGACTCACCAATCTCAAAATAAACTCCGGAGTCAGATCGAAGAAGCTGGTCTGGGTATAAGGGCCGAACCGCAGATACACGGCTATCTGGGGCGAAAAGGGAAACTTTTCCGTGATCGCCTGCCGCAGACGCGAACCTTCCTCGTGGCGAAAGCAGCCGGCATCTTCTTTCGCCGCCAGCGCCTCTCGAAACCTTTCGAGGTCCGCCAGCGAATCGACGTAAATGCGCGGCCCACTTTCGGCGATGCTGACAGCCGGTGTCCCTTGCTGTTTTTGCTGCTCCGCCGGAGGTGCATAATACGTTTGCGGCTTCACCGCGACGCGCGCCGTGTTCCCGCGCCATGCAACTGAGAAACGATCGAATTCAACGTCGCATCCTGTTTGCTGGCTGGGATGTTTGCGGGCGCTCTTGATCTCCGGCTTTGATGGCGGAGGAATGAGCATCTGCTGCTTCAGCAAATAAGCCTGATGCCGGCAAGCGGCAAGAAGGCAACAAAGAATCGGCACAGCCCATCGCATGCTAATTTTCTAGCATAGCGCGTATTGCTTCGGGATTGGCGTTGGCGATGCCGCCGGCCACTTCCATGGCCCGGTCTTCCAATTCGAAGGCGGGCGCAACATGATGCACCAGTCCCCACGCCAGCGCCTCCGGCGTCGAGAAAACCCGTCCGCTCAACGCCAGTTCGAGCGCCTTCCGCTTACCGATTGCGTATCCAATGGCATCGGTAACGGCCTCGCTCCAACGGCCTTCGCGAATATCGGTGAGCCCGAAGCTGGTTCCTTGCGCCGCGACCATCACGTGCGCGTTCGCTGCCAGCGCCAAGCCGCCCGATAACGCCACGCCCTGCACCGCCGCGATAATCGGCTTTTTGATTTTCCTCCCGATCGAGAGCAACTCCTCGTCCGGATCGCAACCCGCGCAGAAAATATGCCCGTCGGCTTCGAGCAGGATCGCGCCGACGCTCTCATCAGCCTCCGCGGTCCGCAGCTCACGCAGAAGGTCGCGGCATCCTTCGGCATCGATCACATTGCGGGTTTCAGGCGACGAGAGAGCGATGCGATAAAGACGGCCGTCCTGCTCCATGCGCAGTTTCATAGCGTCTCCAACACCAGGTGTTCGCGCGTTCCCGCGGCCGCTTCAAAGGCGAATTGCAGCACGCGCCGCGTTTCCAGCGGATCAATCACCGCATCGACGTGTCCCCGCGCCGCCGCGAATCGCGCATCCAGCCAGTGTTCATAATCCGCCCGCGTTTGCGCGATGCGCGCTTCCAGCTCCGGCGGAACCGCTTCGCCCGCCGCTTTCAGTTTCGCCAGCTCCGGACCATGCACCGCCTGCACCGCCGCATCGCCTTCCATCACGCCGATGCGCGCTGTGGGCCATGCGAAAGTGAAATGCGGATCGAATCCCTGCCCTGCCATCGCGTAATATCCAGCGCCGCTGGCATGATTTAACGTGAGCACGATTTTGGGAACCGTCGCGCAAGCCATCGCTTCGACCATGGCCGCGCCGGCGCGGATGATGCCTTCGCTTTCCGCTTCGACGCCTACCATGAAGCCCGAAACATCCTGCAAATATAGTAGATTAAGGCCTCTTCGGGATGCGTTTTCGACGAAATATGCCACTTTAAGAGCCGATTCGGTGTACACAATACCGCCGATCCGGGGTCCGCTGGAGGTTTTCAGGAAGCCGCGGCGGTTGGCGATGACTCCAATTTCGCGCCCATGAAGGCGGGCGTTGGCGCACAGCATTTCGGGAGCGTGGTGAGGCTGAAATTCCAGGTAATCGCCGGCATCGACAATGCGCGCGATCACCTCTTCGACGTTATACGGAAGCCGATGATTCGACGGCAGTAAATCGTACAATCCTTCGGCGGATTTGGCCGGCGCGGCGCCTTTCAGCGGGGGCAGAGGCGGTGGAAGCTCGCGAATTTTCTGCCGGATCAGGTCCAGACATTCGGGATCGTCCTTAGCCGAATAATGCGCCACGCCGCTGGTCCGCGTATGCAGACTTGCCCCACCAAGTGATTCAGCATCAGTGACTTGGCCGACCGCGCCCTTCACCAAATTGGGTCCGCCAAGCCCCATAAAGCTGGATCCTTCGACCATAATAATGACGTCCGATAGCGCGGGCAAATACGCTCCGCCGGCGATGCACATTCCCATAACTGCCGCAATTTGTGGAACATGCAACCTGCGGCGCATCAGCGAGTTGTAATAAAAAATTCGCGCCGCACCGTATTGGCCAGGGAAAATTCCATCCTGATAAGGCAGGTTAACGCCTGCCGAATCCACCAGATAAACAATCGGGATGCGATTGCGCATGGCGATTTCCTGGGCCCGCAGAATCTTCGAAATTGTTTCCGGCCACCAAGCGCCGGCCTTCACCGTGGCATCGTTGGCCACGATCACGGACGGACGGTCTTCGATGCGGCCGAGTCCTGTGACTACGCCCGCGGCAGGGGCTTGGCCGTCGTATTTATCGAAGGCGATCAGTAATCCTATTTCGAGAAATGCGGTGCCGGGGTCGATGAGCCGGGCCACCCTTTCGCGCGCGGTGAGTTTTCCTTCGCGATGCTGTTTCTCAATTTTCTTCGCGCCGCCGCCCGCGCGCAGTTTATCTTCCAGCTCCTGGAACCCGGCGACCAGGGAGCGCATAGTTGATTGATCCACTATTGCTATAATAGCCGCCCGTCATCATCAGGGCCTTACGGACGGCCTTCCTGTGCTGTGTCGGCTGCTGAGACTCCAGCAGCAGGGCCATTCTGGACCCCATCAGAGGGGTGACCGTTATTAGCCTGACCGTTATTGTGCTGCTTCACGCCAAAAATCCGTTTACCCATAGCCGCCGCACCATTCTTGACCCGTTCCCATTCAGCATGAGAATAGTGCTGGCTCATGCTGGCTGAGGCGTGGCCAAGCACCTGCATTTGTTCCGTTCGGGTGAAATCCGGCATGGTCTCGCTGATGCTGGCAAAACTCCTGCGCCCCGTGTGGAACGAGAACTTCGGAATCCCGAGTTTCTCGCAGATGGGCTGAATGACGCGGACCTTCACGTTTCTGGCCTGAATTGGAATGCCGCGCTTCGGTCCGCAAAACAGAACGTCGTAAGGCTCTGCCCATTTCTGACGCTCCACATAGCTTTTCAGAGCTTCTACCAGTTCGGGACAGAGTGAGAGCGTGCGCGACCGTCGGGCGCATTTTACTGAATCAAAGGTGCCCAAATAATAGTTACGTTCAATTCTGATCGTGTAGGGCGGCAGGCCAGTCTCGTAGTTGTGTTGGTCCGTCAGGTTGAGGTTTTTGTGTTGCAACCCCAATAATTCCGCCTCTCCGACTGCCAGTAGGATCGACAACATCGACATTTCACGGGCTGGTTGGCTGACTCCGTCAGCTCCTGTCGGCAACGCCGCAAGCAACCGTGAGGCTTGATCGGGACTCAATGCCGTCAATTTAAGAACAGGCTGAGCCTTCGGCAATCGGACGCCCAGACACGGGTTCTCACCAAAGTATGCCTTATCCACTTTTGCGGCTTTCATAATGAGGCTCATCTCGGTCCTGACTTGGCTGAGTGTGGCGCTGCTGTAACGAACCTCACCACGACCCGGAACCTTGATAAGCTGTTTCGACTTCAAGTCGAAGAACTCTTGGACCTGCTGGTGCTCGATGTTTTGAATTTTCTGGTGACCGAAATATGGCAGCAGGTGCTGCCTCAACAGGTAACCTGAATGTTTCTGACCGGCCTTCTTATTCTGCTGCACACGCTTCATGTAGAACCGCTCCACATACTCCTGAAACGTCATGCCGGTGTGGATTTCAGGCCGCAGATTTTTCATGAACTCGTCTGCCACTTCTCGTGCCTGGGACTCGTTCATCTGGCTCGTATGACCGAGCAATCGTTGAACGCGCTTACGGACTGGCATGCCCTGACGCAGGACCGTGGTGCTGTAAGTTTGATACCATGATGGCCCACGCTGGAACACATGGGAAGTGGGCCGGGATTTAACAATGTTTTTCATGCTATTTTCTTGTTCTCCTTGTGCGGGAGTCGGTGAAGGACCCCACCCCCAAAAAAATCACGGAGAAACTTTTCAGCGCTGGACTATGCTGACGTGGGGTCATCTCAAAATCCTTTCAAAATCGTCACGATGGGACAGCGACCTGAATGGCGAACGCACGAAATCAGCTCGGCCTGCTCCAAGTCTCTCAAGGCCTTATACCCGGAATGCCGCCCAACGCCAATATCGGCCAGCAGCTTGTATGAGAATCCAATTTCATGCGATTTCATCAACCCGGCCAAGTGCCAGATCACGATTGCGGCATGAAGCGCTTTTCCCGGCAACCGCCCGGCCACATTTAACCACTGCATCGGGATTGGCCCTTTTAGGAATCGAGAGGTTTGATGCAATGTCGTCATCGGTATCGAACCACGAGGTCCTCCAATTTCGGGTCGATTTCGAGAATCGAGTCCCAGACCATGTTCCACATGGCCGCGCCCTTTTTCTCGCGATACCGGTCTGGTGAATGAAAATCCTTCACATCGATTCTCAAAGTCGCACCAATCAACAGGTGCGATGCTTCTTCCATCGCAGCCCTGGTCCTGGCGATTGCATCTGCAATATGTTCAGTGGGCGCTTCTATAACCAGGCAATCGTGCACAGGAGCGCAAATCGTAACACCAGCTTCAACCGCCAAAATAATCGCGATTCTCAAAATTTCCGCGCCCGTCGCTTGGACCATGAAATTTTGTAGGGTGGTGGTCTTGGTCCAGGGCGTCACCTGCAATTTCCAGCCAAATGCAGTTTCGAGCGAACCATGCAATTGCGCATAGTTGACGGTGGCCTGTGCATTGCGCCGATAATCTGGATATGCGCGCATATGCCGATCAATCATCTCCTGCGCATAGGCCGGTGGGCGCTGAATTTTATAACTGAGTGATTCCGCCTGCATCCCGTAGCCGACGCCAAGAACGCACTGCTTGCATAGTTCACGTTCGACTGGATGCGATTCTGCGGTTGCATCAGCAGGCACCATACCAGCGCGATACCCGAAATTCAGATAGATTTCACCCTGGTAGTCCCGTTCGAGATTGGCATCCTGGTATATTCGTGCGCCAATCAGAACCTCTTGTTGCGCAAAATCTAACTGTGCAATGGAATGGCCGGGCGTAGGCTTTACAAGATGCCGCAGATACTTGGGCAGCCCGAACACGAAGCGATTCGAGGAGGGTTGATTCCGCCCCGTTTTGGTGCCAAAAGGCGCAAGATGTGCGCGATTTCGACCGTCGTGACCAACTGCCAATTTCGTGAGGTCCAGACTTGACAGAGCACTTTGGAGGTGTCGAATCTGGTCGATTTCTGGCGACACATGCGCCATATCCGCAAACGTGTCCTTATCGGTCTTTATCAAACCGGTTGCGGTTCTGGGCCACAAGATATTCCGGCGTCTGCACCATGCATCGAACCAATCGCGGTTGAACCGTATCGGCTGTGCGAGGAATTCGCCCTTTTTAAATTTCATGCCGCGAAATTCATACAGGCCGGTGTCGGCACCCATGCGCCATGTCAACAAACGCCGAAGCTGGTTTTCATATTGCTTCATAGTTCGCAAGGCCACCATATCGATGGGTGAGCCATAAACCTTTGCCAAACGAGTCCCGTATAAGCCGCGAATCAAAGCGTGGGGGAGGTCGATGATGGGCATCATGGCCGGAACCCCGTCATGTGACGGAACAGAGTTTCCGTGGCCGTCACATCCTTGGCGCAGTAATCGGAGATGGCGAGCAATTCATCATTGGTGTATGGTCCTCCACGGATGCACAGTTCACGCATCGCACGTTTATGGTCCGAGTCCATCGGGACTGGCAATCCATAAAATTCGAGCGCATCCAACAAGCCCGTTTTGCGAGCGATACCGAAATTTGTGGCCAGCACAAATTCGGCGAAAAGGTCGAGCGTATAAAGTGGCGTCGGCCAACCGAGTGAAACCATAAATCCGATTTCCGCCAGGGCGGAGTAGCATACAAATAAAAAACGGGGTTCCCGAAATTCATCGGGAACCCCGGCCAGCAGTTCGTCGCCAACAACCCTGATCTCGCGACCAGTTCGCTGTTCACGGGCTACCAGCAAAATCGGTTCGAGCACTTCACCCGGTCGAGCCGTGAACTCCGTATCGCAGATCCATATCTGCTCGAAGAAGTCCAGCGACTTGACCATGATGTTGAGCCTTAACCCTTCTTAGCTAGTGTTTCTTTCACCCAAGGGTGGTCAACACTCGTAATCGTGTGGTTTTTGAAGGCCAGACCGACAATTACCTTTCGGTCCGTCAGCGAAAATACAGGTTCGTTGAAATACTCTGCGTCCACTGGCTCAATCACGTCATACTGACCGTGCAGCATATTGGGCAGAACCTTAATCCACATTTTCTCGGCTAGATTCACCGCATTTTGCGCAGTGATGGCCCAATCCGACAGGTCGCCTCTGTGGTCACGTGTATCATTGACCGCCCACAGAAATTCGACGCCTGTGCTTGATATGGTCGGAACCAGAATTTTCGCAGTGAGATACCGATACAGCATCGCCTGCAAATCGTGTTTGACCATATAAACCTTGCCGCCACCAGTGCCACGGTCCTCAGCTAACATCGCTTCAAACCGGAGGTTGTGGTCGGGGTTGGTTCTGATGAATTCGTTCTTTTTCGGATTACGAACCTGGATGTTCGTGATGACCTTCCGTTCAAGAACGGTTTGTGGAGAAATACGTTTGAACTCATCGAGATTAAACGTATTCTCGGGGTCGGGAGCGGGCGCGGCTGCGCCTATAAGATTTCCCATAAAATGGAAATCCTCCTTTTTAAGGTTGAAAAATGTTATGGGTCGCCGCTGCGAGATTATCCCGACCGATGGTTCAGGACTCGCGCAGACGGTTCCTCATGCCGTTCGAGCGGCTATGAAGGTTGGTGGTCTGTCGCAATTTGAAACCGGAGTGGCCATTTCTGACCGCATCCGGTCCCCCATCGGTGGGGTAGCAGGATCAAGGATACTCGTCGTGACTGACGCCCGACTTACAGTTCTAAGACCGTTAAAGAAATGCTACTGCACACATCAGAGACTTGTCAATACAGGCCGACGATTTTTCTTCAATGAAAGTTGGTTGTAGCTGTAAGCACCAAGGTTGTTGCTATCCAGCACACCCGTCCCCTCTACTCTCTTTTTCCTTATAGCGAATGATTGTTCCTGACGATTTCTTAGCCGAAATAAAAAATGTTCCAGGCGGCCTGCCTGTTTGGAGGTGGCGCAGAACTGGTTGGAGACGCTCTAGGGTGGCGTGGAGGACACAACGCGGCGGCTGGAGTGGGGACACTGGGGAGCCGGTGGAACAGTTCCGAATGCGCGGTGTCTGCTTTTCGTGGCTCGCTCGGAGGGGGAGGACGGGTGGTTAGTCAGAAGCGAGCGGCAGTTCCTCGGCCAACCGGGTCGCGGCCATCGGTGCCAAGCCGGTTTTTCTTGCTTTTTTGACGAGCCACCGCCTGGACAGGTCCAGCATGCAGGCGAAATGGACCGAGGCGAAGGGGCCGCTCCGATGGTCGAACTCGGTCAGCCACTCCCGCCGCTTGATGATGCGGTCGCAGATTCCACATTTTCGTTCCACCCCGTCATCCTGGGGAAAACACTGTGGTTTGACGAATCGTTCAAAGGAGTGCTTCAGTTTCGGATTGGCATCCATCAAGTCCAAAGCCGACCGCAGATGGGGATTCCGGGGGAAAGTGAACGCGATTCCGGGATGATGCCGAACGCCGATCCGGGATGATTCCGAACAGTGATCCGGGATGAAGGTGAACGCCGAATCCGGGATGAAGCCGAACAGTTTTAGGCCGATCCCGGAACCGCGTTCGGCTTCGCCGGATTAATTTCCACAGGGCCAACGGCGCTGGACAACACAATGGCGAGTAGCCTCCCCAAGAAAGGGAGGACCGCTTGCCAGCCAGGAGATTGTCCGTGCGCAAGACCAAAGAAGTTCTGAGATTAAGATTTGAAGTGGGCCTGGGGCTGCGGCAGATCGCCCGCAGTTGTTCGATTGGCCTCGGAACCGTCCACGAGTATCTGCAACGAGCCGAAGCGGCGGGAGTCACGTGGCCGCTTGGCGAGGATTGGGACGAAGAGCGGCTGGAGGCGGCTTTGTTCGGCGGTCCGCCAGGGGCTCGCCCCGCCGCGTTGCCGATGCCGGACTTTGCCGAGTTTCACCAGCAGCGGCAGGTACATCCACACCTGACCCAGCAGTTGCTCTGGGAGGAGTACCGGCAGGCCAACCCGGACGGCTATCGCTATTCCCGTTTCTGCGAACTGTTTAAGCGCTGGCGCCGCAAGCAGGACGTGGTGCTGCGCCAGGAACACAAGGCCGGCGAGAGGCTGTTCGTGGATTGGGCGGGAACCACCATCCCGATCTACGACCCTCGCGGCGGTCCCGAGCAGCAGGCGCACCTGTTCGTTGCCGTACTGGGGGCCAGTTCTTACACCTACGCCGAGGCCACCAGCGACGAGCAGTTGGCGAACTGGATCGGCGCACATGTACGGGCCCTCGAGTTCTATCAGGGTGTTCCGAAGCTGGTCGTCCCAGATAACACCAAGACCGGCGTGACCAAAGCGTGCCGCTACGATCCTGACCTGAATCCCACGTATCAGGAGATGGCCATGCACTACGGCGTGGGCGTTGTTCCGGCGCGACCTTACAAGCCCCGCGACAAGGCCAAGGTCGAATCGGGTGTTCAGTTAGCTGAACGGTGGATCATCGCGGCGCTGCGGCACCGGAAGTTCTTCTCCATCGAAGAGCTGAACCAGGCTATTCGCGAGCTGCGCGACCGCATCAACCAGCGGCCGTTTCGGAAGCGCGAAGGCTCGCGAGCGTCGCAGTTCGCGGCTCTCGACAAACCCGCACTGAATCCTCTACCCGCCGAGCCATTCGATCTCAGTCAGTGGTCCCGAGCACGGGTCAACATCGACTACCACATCGTCTTCGACACGAACTATTACAGCGTTCCTTACAACTTGGTGCAGGAACTGGTGGAAGTGCGCTCGACGCCCACAACCATCGAGCTTTTCCACGAGGGCCAGCGCGTGGCGTCACACCTGCGTGGGCGTGGCCATGGGAACACCGTCACCATTGCTGAGCACCGTCCACGTTCCCACCAGGCGCATCTGGAATGGACTCCGTCGCGCATGGTGCACTGGGCACAGACCATTGGTCCGCACACAACGCGCCTTTTTGAACGCATCATGAACGACAAGCCGCACCCCGAGATGGGCTACCGTTCGTGTCTGGGGATCATTCGCCTGGCCGGACAGTATTCACCGGCTCGGATGGAAGCTGCCGCCGAACGGGCGCTCGTGACAGGAGCCTGCCGCTATCAGAGCGTGAAATCGATTCTGAAGAACTCGCTCGATGCGGTACGGCCGGTGGAACCTCCTCCAACGCCACCAGCGCCGCCGCATGACAACATCCGTGGCGCGGAGTACTTCGACTAAGGAGAAACGGCGATGCTCAAACAACCGATGATCGAAAAACTGCTCGCCATGCGGCTCCACGGCATGGCCGAGTCGCTGAAGGCACAAGAGCAAGATCCGGCGGCTCGCGAGCTGAGTTTCCTGGAACGCTTAGGTCTGCTGATAGACCAACAGTGGAACTGGCGCGAGAATCAGGCGCTCGGGCGGCGGCTGAAGAACGCCAAGCTCCGCACTAACGCCTGTGTCGAAGACATCGACTATCGTGGCGTACGCGGTCTGGACAAGAGCGTTATCCATGCGCTGGCGCAAGAATCAGCCTGGGTCGGTACGCACGAAAATGTGTTCGTGCTCGGACCGACGGGCGTGGGCAAGAGTTTCGTGGCTTGCGCCTTGGCGCAAAAGGCGTGCCGCGACGGTTACTCAGCCCTCTACGCTCGTACCCAGTCGCTGTTCCGCGACTTGGCGATGGCACGCGCCGACGGCAGCCTACGCAGCCTGTTAACTCGGCTGAGCCGCATCGATGTCCTGGTAATCGACGACTGGGCCATGGCACCGTTATCTGAACCCGAACGCCGCGACTTCTGGGAGATCTGCGAGGACCGCTATCAGGTCCGCTCGACGATCCTAACCTCGCAACTGCCGGTCTCACGGTGGCACGAACAGATAGGCGATCCCACGCTGGCCGACGGCATCCTCGATCGGCTCGTACATAACGCCCATCGCATCGAGATGCGGGGCGATTCGATGCGTAAGAATCGCGGTAAGCCGAACGCATAGGCGAATCGCGGCGAGGCAAAAGGACCGCTTGCCAAAAGATGTTTGGATGCGTCGCGATACAGGAACCTTTTCGGGATGCCGGTGCAACGGCTACAGGCCCTGCGAAATCGACCCGATAGGTGTAAGAGAGCCTTATTTTCGTGAAAAGATGCTGTCTCCAGATTTTCCTTACACTTATGATCGTGGGTCGCGTCGCCCACGCGCAATGGACGGGTGACCTGGAAATTGTTCTGGCACCGACCATGCGGCAGTATTGTCACGTTCTCCGATTTCCACAGGGCTGGACCATTTAGCGTTTCGATGAGGCTGGCCAAAGGTTGTCCTTCGACTCCTACGGCGGCGAATACGAGTTCCGAGTTAAAGGTCTTCTTAGCACTGAGTTTCTTGTCGCCGGGTTCGCGGGGTCGCTGGAACGATACTATACGTTGAACCGGTACAAGGTTGATCTCTCGGACTCCGGTGCCTCTGTAGTCCCAGCCGACCGTGAGGCTTGGGAGGCCGCTGCGGTGGTGCCGCTTACGCGGAAGAGCGGGTCACCCGCGTGGCCTAGTCCTCCGGAAGGGAAACCATATGCGTTC
>Ga0116129_1000476_pt1 | contig 25943 bp, 23 predicted proteins | sample June2015DPH_17_2_FD_89732 | JGI IMG/M metagenome (GOLD analysis project Ga0116129, IMG submission 89732) | Peatland microbial communities from SPRUCE experiment site at the Marcell Experimental Forest, Minnesota, USA - June2015DPH_17_10 | ecosystem: Environmental > Terrestrial > Soil > Wetlands...
ATCGGCACCGAGACCTCGGGCTCGCTGCTGAACCCGGCGAGCCAGAATGGCCTCGTCACAGTAAAGCCAACCGTCGGCCTGATCAGCCGTGCCGGCATCGTGCCGATCTCGCACAGCCAGGACACCGCAGGGCCGATGACGCGTACGGTGCGCGACGCGGCGATGCTCCTGAACGTGCTGGCAGCCAAGGACCCGCTCGATCCCGCGACGCAACGGCAGCGGCGGCCGGCCGATTACACCGCCGGCCTCGCAAACGATGCGATGAAGGGCGCGCGCATCGGCGTGCCGAGCGACCCCGCCGACCCGCTGAACGATCGCTTCTACGGCAAGCTGCCCCCCAAGTCGGCTAAGGTGATGGCCGACGCGATCAAGGTGTTGGAGGATCTGGGCGCCGTCATCGTGCGCGCCAGCATGCCGACGGCCGGCTGGATGGGCGGACCAGGCACGACCATGGCTGTGCTCAACCGCAATCCGCAAAGCCGAAACAAGGGGAATCCGACTATGCAGTGGATCGTCTTCCTCTACGAACTGAAGCGCGATCTCAACCTCTACCTCGAGGATTGGGCGACCAGCACCGCGATCAAGACCATCGCCGATATCGTGACCTTCAACGAGGCGAACGCCGGCAAGGCGCTGCGTTTCGGCCAGGACCTGTTCCTCGCCGCCAACGCGACCAAAGGCGATCTAAGTGAGCGCGAGTACAAGTCCGCGCGGGCCATGGATCTGCTCGCCGCCAGGACGCGTGGCATGGACGCCTACATGAACCAGCACAAGCTCGACGCCGTGCTGTTCCCCGGCAATATGGGCGCCGCGATCGCCGCCAAGGCGGGCTATCCCAGCGTCATGGTACCCGGAGGCTTCATCTCGGGGATCGACGACAAGGACACGCCCGATTTTCCGCTTGGCGTCACCTTCGCGGGCCGTGCCTGGAGCGAGCACAAGCTTCTGCGTCTGGCGTACGCCTTCGAGCAGGCTTCCCACATGCGAAAGTCGCCGCCTGGCTTGCTCGCCCTTTAGACTTTAATACTCTTCTTGCCGAGAGATGCTCGGCGAGGTTCATCCCGCTAGGTAACGCCAGCGGCACGCTGGGCGTGCCTGAAAATGTTTTTCGGATCGAACGCGGCCTTGATCTTCATCAATCTGGCGAGGTTATTGCCCCAATAGGCTCTGGCATAACCTTCACCGAGATCGAGATCGCAATAGTTCACTTAAGACTGGCTTGCAGGAAGTCGCGCCGCTTCATGCCACCTTCCCAAAAGCGCACGCGGCCTCTCACAAAACCTCACCCGACACATTGCGCTTCAGGACCCTTCCGGGAAGCGCGCCGGTGTGGGTCGAATTCTCAACCACAGGCACGCCGTTCACCAGCACGATTGTCCGATCACCGGAAGGATACTGATGCGGATCCTCGTAGGTCGCCCGGTCACTAAAATCTGTGGGATCGAAGACCGTCACATCGGCGCGATATCCGGCCTTGAGCAGACCCCGGTCGGTGAGCTTGAGCGCACGCGCGGCCGCTCCGGTCATCTTGTGGATCGCGAATTCGAGGGGGATCAGTGAGAGCCCGCCGACGTAGTGGCCGAGAATTCGCGGGAATGTTCCATAAAAGCGCGGGTGAGGATGCCCCTGACTGGTGACGCCGTAGTCCGCTACGCAATTGCCGTCGGACCCTATCAACGCCTGAGGCGAACGCAGAATATCGCGCACGTCATCCTCGGAAATCGATGTGACGAGCACGCGAGTAGCGGTCTTGTCTTCGATCAGGCAGTCGCAAACGAAATCGATCGGATCGATGTTTCGTTCGTGCGCCAGCTCTGCGACGGTGCGCCCGGCGTACTGCGGAACGTTCGGGGCGATCGAAATGCGCACGCAATCCCAGCCTGGAATCCTGCCCCAGTTGTTAAGACCTTCGCGTGCGATGTCTTCACGAATGCGCGCTCGCGTCTCCGGTTGCCGCAATCGCTCGAGCATGGCGGAAACGCCGCCGGCCTGTACCCATTGGGGCATCAGATTCTTGAGCGGATTACTGCCCGCTGTGTAGGGATAGGCATCGCAATCCACGTCGAGCCCGCGTGCCTTGGCCTCGGCGATCATTTGAAGGCCGCGTGCAGCCTTGCCCCAATTGTCTACACCCGAACATTTGAAATGCACGATCTCGACATGAATGTCGCAGCTCTCGGCGATCTGGATCGCTTCATCCAGTGCTTCCAGCACATGATTGGACTCATCGCGAATATGGGTGAAATAACCGGCCTTGTGCCGCTTCACCACCTCGCACAGTGCCATCATCTCGGCCGGCGTTGCGTATGAGCCTGGCGCGGTGAACAAGCCGGAAGATAACCCCAGTGCGCCTGCGTGAAGACCTTCTTCCAGCAGATCGCACATGGCCTGGAGTTCGCTTGCGGTGGGCGCCCGATTATCCATACCCATCACCATCAGGCGCAATGTATTGTGCCCGACGAGCATCGCGGCATTGACGGCGGTGGCGGGAAAGCTGGCGAGATACTGGCCGAAACTCTGCTCGCGGAAAGATAGCCAGGGCGCACTGGGGGAGAGATAATCGCGCAGCAGCTCCACCTTGCCCGGCAGTACCGGCGCGACCGAAAAGCCGCAGTGCCCGATTACTTCCGTCGTGACGCCCTGGCGTACCTTGCTCTCTGCCTTCGGGTTAATCGGCAAAGTGAAATCCGAATGCGTCTTGATGTCGATGAAGCCCGGCGCCACCGCCAGACCGGATACGTCGATCTCTCGTTTGGCGGAGCCGGACACCTCGCCGACAGCTGTGATCCGGTCCTGCGTCATCGCGAGGTCGCCGCGTTTTCCCGGACGACCGCTGCCGTCGTACAGGGTGCCACCGCGCAAGACGAGATCAAAGCTCATGCGAATCTGTCCTCGCCGGTCTCACTCGGGCTGAATGCCGGCGGCGCGGATGATCTCGTGCCAGCGTTTGCTCTCAGCCTCAATATAGGCTTGGGCCTCGGCAGACGTGCTGCCGCGCGGTATGTTGCCAAGCGAGGCGAGCCTGTCGTTCACATCTGGTGATCTTACGGCTTCCGCAATCGCCCCGCTCAGTTTTTCGATGACGTCGCCTGGTGTGCCCTTCGGCGCGAGCACCGCATACCAAGCCTCCATCGCATACCCTGGGACGCCGCCTTCGGCGATGGTCGGCGTGTCCGGCCAGGTCGGCGAACGTTCAGCGGAAGTGATTCCGAGCGCCAGAAGCTCGCCGGCCGCGACATGCTGCCTGGCGATGAGCGGACTTAGGAACACGATCGGCACGCGTCCGGTCAGGAGGTCGGCGATCAGATCATTGGTACCTTTGTAGGGAATGTGCAGCAGGTTGACTTTTGCGGCCTGCTTGAACAATTCGGCTGCGAGATGGGGCGAACTGCCGACACCGCCAGAACCATAGTTGATTTTTCCAGGCTCCGCCTTCGCCTTTGCAATCAGTCCCTGCAACGATTTCACCCCGAGCGAGGCATGCACCACCAGTATCAGCGGCCCCTCCGCAACGATCGAGACCGGCGTCAATTGATCAAACGAGTAACCGACATTCGCGAACAATGACGGATTGACCGCATAGGTCATGGCGTGAAGCAGAAGCGTATAGCCGTCCGGCGCAGCCCGCGCGGTCGCGACGACGGCGGTATTGCCGCTGCCCCCGGGGCGGTTTTCCACGACAACCTGCTGGCCGAATTTATCGTCGAGCTTGTGGGCGATGAGGCGAGCAATCACATCGTTCGGTCCGCCGGCAGGATACGGCACGAGCAGATGGATGGGACGGTCCGGATAGCCTGCAACAGATTGGGAATTAAGGCAGGCAAGCGTGATGATTAGCGCTAATATCGCAGGGCGGGAGAAAACGTAAGACATGGCAGAACCATACCTCGTGTTCGTAAACCGCCCCGTATCGGTGCTTCCGCCACAAATGATGCCATGACCTGCAGCTCATCCGCTAGTGTGGCGGTTCAGAAGTCCGCATCGTTTGTGCCGCGCGTTCGTCATGCGGACTTCTGACAAAGGCCACACTAGATCAATAAGTTAGCTAGTGTCCTTTCGATTCTGAAGTTCGAAACGTGGCTCCGCAAAATGCGACGAACTTCGGAATCGGGACACCAGAGCATAATCGGTTCTGATTGAATCAGCGATATTTCAGACGGAGCCTGGCAGGTGCGATGAGGCTCGCGCCGGCGTTGGTACCTAGCCGGCGCCGCCGTTTCCATTGCCGTTGCCGTTGCCGTTTTCGGCTTCCTCGCCGATGTGCTCGACCGACACCACGTGCTCGTCTTCCGCGGTATCGAACACGATGACCCCTTGCGTCGAGCGGCCGGCAATCCGGATGTCTGCGACCGGGCAACGGATCAGTTGGCCCTTGTCGGTCACCAGCATGATCTGGTCGGACTCTTCGACGGGGAAGGAGGCGACCAGCTTGCCGTTGCGGTTATTCACCGACATCGCGACGATGCCTTTGCCGCCGCGTCCGGTCGTGCGGTATTCGTAGGATGAGGTGCGTTTGCCGTAGCCGTTGACGGAAACCGTCAGCACCACCTGCTCCTGCGCCGACATTTCGACATAGCGCTCAGAGGAAAGCTGGATCGCGTCGGAGGCCTCTTCCGTATCGGCTTCCACCGCCACTTCCTCCGCGGCACCCTCGCCGGCTACCGCGCGGCGCATCTTCAGATACGCCGAGCGTTCGTCCGATGTCGCCTCGACATGCCTGAGGATCGCAAGCGAAATCAGCCGGTCGCCTTTGGCGAGCGCAATCCCGCGCACGCCCATCGAGGTGCGCCCCGAGAACACCCGCACGTCCGTGACCGGGAAGCGGATGCACTGGCCGCCGGCGGCGGTCAGCAACACGTCATCGCGCTCGGTGCAAATCTGCACGTCCACGATCGCCTCGTCCTCGTCGAGTTTCATCGCAATGATGCCGGAACGCCGGACATCGACGAAATCTGAAAGCTTGTTGCGGCGGACGGTGCCGCCGGTGGTGGCAAACATCACGTCGAAATTGCCCCACGAGGATTCATCCTCCGGCAGCGGCATAATGGTGGTGATGCGCTCGCCCTGCTCGAGCGGCAGGATATTGATCATCGCCTTGCCACGGGCGTTGGGCGCGGCCATCGGCAACCGCCAGACCTTTTCCTTGTAGACCTGTCCGCGCGATGAGAAGAACAGCACCGGCGTGTGGGTCGAGGCGACGAACAGACGGCTGACGAAATCCTCGTCACGGGTCTGCATGCCGGCCCTGCCCTTGCCGCCGCGCCGTTGCGCGCGATAGGCCGACAACGGCACGCGCTTCACATAGCCGGCGTGCGAGACGGTGACGACCATGTCTTCGCGCTGGATGAGGTCTTCGTCTTCGACCTCGCCTTCCTGCTCGATGATGACAGTCCTGCGTGGGGTAGCGAATTCGCTCTTCACCGCGGTGAGTTCGGTCTTGACGATGGCCTGAACACGGGCGCGCGAGCGCAAGATATCGAGGTAGTCGTTGATTTCCACTGCGAGCTTGTCGAGCTCTTCGGAAATCTCATCGCGTCCGAGCGCGGTCAGCCGTTGCAGACGAAGATCGAGAATGGCCTTGGCCTGCTCCAACGACAACCGCGCAGTACCGTCGGGCGCGAGACGATGACGGGGGTCGTCGATCAGTGTGATCATCGCGGCGACGTCCTTGGCCGGCCAGTCGCGCGACATCAAGGTATCGCGCGCCGTGTTCGGATCTGGCGAGGTGCGGATCACGCGAATGATTTCGTCGATATTGGCGACTGCAATTGCAAGACCGACCAAAATGTGCGCGCGGTCGCGCGCCTTGTTGAGCAGGAACTTTGTTCGCCGCGTCACCACCTGTTCGCGGAACGCGATGAAGATCGTCAGCAGGTCCTTCAGGTTCATCAGCTGCGGACGGCCGGCGTCGAGCGCGACCATGTTGGCGCCGAAATTGGTTTGCAGCGGCGTAAACCGGTAGAGCTGATTGAGCACGACGTCGGGCACGGCGTCGCGCTTGAGTTCGACGACGACGCTGAAACCGTTGCGATCGGACTCATCGCGCAGGTCGGAAATGCCCTCGATCTTCTTCTCGCGCACCAGTTCGGCGATGCGCTCGACCATCGTGGCCTTGTTGATCTGATAGGGAATTTCGGTGATCACGATGGCTTCGCGATCCTTGCGGATGGTGTCGATCGACACCTTGCCGCGCATCACGATCGAGCCGCGCCCGAGATGATAGGCCGAGCGGATGCCCTGACGCCCGAGGATGATGCCGCCGGTCGGAAAATCCGGTCCGGGGATGATCTCGATCAACTGATCGATCGAAAGCCCGGGATTGTCGATCAGCGCCACGCAGGCATCGATGACCTCGCCGAGATTATGCGGCGGGATATTGGTGGCCATGCCGACGGCGATGCCGCCGGCGCCGTTGACCAGCAAATTGGGGAATTTGGCCGGAAGAACCCGCGGCTCGCGATCCTTGTCATCATAGTTGGCCTGGAAATCGACGGTGTCCTTGTCGATGTCATCGAGCAGCGAATGCGCGATCTTGGTCAGACGGGATTCGGTGTAGCGCATGGCCGCCGCCATATCGCCGTCCACGGAGCCGAAATTGCCCTGCCCGTCGATCAGGGGCACGCGCATGGAAAAATCCTGCGCCATGCGGACCAGCGCGTCGTAGACCGACTGGTCGCCGTGGGGATGGTATTTACCGATCACGTCGCCGACCGTGCGCGCCGACTTGTTGGGCTGTTTGTTCCAATCGAAGCCGTTCTCATGCATCGCATACAGGATGCGGCGATGAACGGGCTTGAGACCGTCGCGCGCATCCGGCAGCGCGCGCGCCACGATCACGCTCATCGCGTAATCGAGGTAGGAGCGCTTCATCTCGTCGAGAATGGAAACGGGACGAACGTCGGACGGCGCCGGCGGCTCGCCGGGCTTCGTATCTTCGGGCTCAGACAAGGGAAAATCCGATCAAATCAGAATCAAGTTCGTATAGCGCATCGAGGCGTGCAAAACCACCCCTTGGCCGTCCGGAACCGTCGATTTTCCCCTCGTTTTTCCAGTAACTTAGCTGACCATCCGGCCACTGGCTTCGGGCCTTGAAACGGGAGCCCTGAGGCTGCGCCGCAGGCGCGGTTTCAGGGACCGAAAACAACCGCGTGCATGATCCGCCCCGGCAGCAGCGTAAACAGCCCGGCAATGACCAGCGCGCCGGAAAAAACCCCGATCATGATGCGGCGATGATCAATCACCCGATGGCGATGCGCGCACCACACGCCGAGCGGAACCATGATCAGCGTGAAAATCGAGAGCAGATGGATTGGGCTCCATGATCCCCAGAGCTTGATCTGGTGAATCCAGAACGAACTCGCGGCCACCACCAGCATCAAGAGAACCCAGATCCAGCCCATGGTGCGATGGGGCAGCGTTCCCTTGGGCGCGACCAACTGGATGAAGCCCAGCACGAAGGCCGCCATCGCCGCCAAAGCGTGGACGGGGATTGCCGGTGCGGCATTGAGCAACGGGGCGAGACTCAATCGCTCGTCTCCTCTCATCCCCGCCGCACTAGGCCGCCGCTATTCCGCGTGGGACTCCATTGGTTCACTGCGGAATTTCAATGTCTTACTTCAACGAGATGCTCAGAACGGGATATCGTCGTTCATATCGCTGTTGCGGGAGCCGGCGGCCACTGCCCGACGCGGCGTGCTTGAGGGCCCGCTAACACCGAAATCGCCGCCGCCCTGATCGTCGGAGCCGAAGCTGCCGCCCCCGCCGCCACGCCCGTCCAGCATGGTCAGGCTCGAATTGAATCCTTGCAGCACCACTTCCGTGGAATATTTCTCGACGCCGCTCTGATCCGTCCATTTGCGGGTCTGCAACTGGCCTTCGATGTAAACCTTGGCGCCCTTTTTCAGGTATTGTTCGGCAACCTTGCACAGCCCTTCATTGAAGATCACGACGCGATGCCATTCGGTCTTTTCCTTGCGCTCGCCGGTCGCCTTGTCGCGCCAGGTCTCCGAGGTGGCGATGGAAAGATTGGCAATCGGCCGCCCATCCTGGGTGCGCCGGATTTCGGGATCCTTGCCGAGGTTTCCGACCAGAATCACCTTGTTCACGCTTCCTGCCATCGCCTTAATCTCCACTCCCGTCATGACGCGCGCAGACCCTATACGCTCGCCGGTCGGCCGCGCCGGCCGATCCTCCTGTTATCCCCACATATAGCATCACCGGCCGGAACGTTCCAGTTTTGTTCCGAGTTAAATCCCACAGGAAGGCAACGCCATCAGGTTCCCGCTCCGTTTCCTCAGAAACCGCCTCGGCCTCTGTTTCCCCCCTGTCGGTGAGGCAGACGAAAAGAAAGCATGGCAAATCATCAACTTCCCTGTGGCGCACTTCCCCGCCAACTGTGGCTTTTGGGAGACGGCCTTGGTCTGCAAACTGCGATAGGGTCGCTTCCAAGCAGGGGTATAGGCGCTCCTTCGATCGGTTGGGACAAAACGCTTCTTTCAAAAGACGAAGCGAAGCCGGAGTTGCTATGATGAAGAGGATGTTGCTGGGCGCTGTTGCTCTCCTCGCGCTGGGAGCTTTGGCACCGGCAGTGGCGGCTGATCTGCCCGCCGGTACCTACAGCAAGGCGCCGTACATGACTCCAGTGGCTTACGACTGGAGTGGCGTGTATGTCGGCATCAACGGCGGCTGGGGCACCTCGAACCGTTGCTTCGATCAGACCGGTCCGACGGTGATCGGTCCGGACGGCTGCCACACGACCTCGGGCGGATTTGCCGGTGCGCAGGCCGGATATCGCTGGCAGACCTCTTCGTGGGTTTGGGGCTTTGAAGCCTTGGGCGATTGGGCCAGCTTTAACGGCAGCAGTGTCAGCATTCTCACGCCAACCAATATCGATCGTTCCCGCGTTGATGCGTTCGGATTGTTCACCGGCCAGGTCGGTTACGCCTGGAACACTGCGCTCCTGTATTTCAAGGGCGGCGCAGCTCTCATCGCCGATCGCAACGATCTCGTCACGGCCGGCAACGTCTTTGCGACGGCCTCGGGCGACAATCGCTGGGGTGGCACCGTCGGTGCTGGCATTGAATTCTCGTTTGCGCCGAACTGGTCGGCAGCGTTCGAATACGACCATATCTTCATCCCCGATGCCAACGCCACCTTCAGCAACCTGGCGACCGGCGCGGTTGTCAGCAGCGACCGCCTGCGCGGCGATACCGATCTGGTGTCGGTCCGCGTCAACTACCGCTGGGGCGGCCCGGTGGTCGCTAAGTACTGATCGCAGTTTAAGCGCATTAATTTCGAAAGGCCGGCCTCGCGCCGGCTTTTTTGTTGGCGCTACGAACTCGCGGATCAAAGCTCAAGTGTATCTTTTCGGAAACAGTATTTCTGGTTGAACGCGCTATATCTTCCGCGCCGATTGGGGCGGCGACCGCGACCGAAATTCAGAGAGCCCAGATTCGAAAAAAACTTGGCTTCAGCGAAGGCAAGGCGCGGCGGGAATGACAGGGGTCAGGGGTTCAGGGGTAATGACAGGCATGAAGACGTTGTTATTGAGCGCGGTTGCTTTGACAGCCGCTGCTATTTCTCCCGCATTGGCGGCTGATCTTCCGGCGCGGGCGCCGGTCTACACCAAGGCGCCCGTGATGGCGCCTATCTATGATTGGAGCGGCTTCTACATCGGCATCAATGGCGGCGGCGCATCGAGCCACAATTGCTGGGACATCACGAACGACGGCGCCGGCCCGGTGCCTCCGACCAGCATCGGCTGCCATAACGCAACCGGCGGGCTGGTGGGCGGTCAAGTCGGCTATCGCTGGCAGATGACAAACTGGGTATTCGGACTCGAAGCCCAGGGCGACTGGGCGAACCTGAAGGGATCGAACACCAGCCCGATCGGCACCTTCGGCGGTTTCCCGTTCTCGGACCAGACCAAGACAGATGCCATCGGTCTCTTCACCGGCCAGATCGGTTACGCCTGGAACAACGTGCTCTGGTACGGTAAGGGCGGTGCGGCCGTCACGCACAACACCTATAACGGGGTCTCGCAAGTCACTGTCGGCGCCTTCCCGGCCGGCTTCGCCTTCGACCAAGCCAGCGAAACCCGCTGGGGCGGCGCGATCGGGACCGGCCTCGAATTCCGCTTCGCGCCCGGCTGGTCGGTTGCGGTCGAATACGACCACCTCTTCATGGGCAGCAGCAGCGCCAGCATGTTCAATACCTTTGGCGGTTTCGACCGCACCAACAGCATTAAGCAGAATGTAGACATGGGCACGGTCCGCATCAACTACACGTTCGGCGGCCCGGTCGTCGCGAAATACTGATCACGAGCGGAACCGATCAATTTCGAAAAGGCCGGCTGACCGCCGGCTTTTTTGTTGCCTGCGCCCCCTCGCGGCCTGCTGCCGCTTGCTGCCAACGCGAATCAAATCCGTTGACGGCTTTCACATGACACTGGAAATCGCCGCGCGTTCTTCCTACGTTCCAGACGAAGCCACTGGCGTCTGATCGCGGCCCCGCGACGCGCGCCCGAACGCACGTTTTCGCGCCCTGGACAATGCCGACATGGATGAAATCTTGAAAGCGCGACGCCAACAATCCGGAAGCCACCTGCGCGCGATCACCATTCGCGGCGCGCGCGAGCACAATCTGAAAAACGTCGACGTCGAGATTCCGCGCGACAAGCTCGTGGTCTTCACGGGGCTGTCGGGCTCCGGCAAGTCCTCGCTCGCCTTCGACACCATCTACGCCGAAGGCCAGCGGCGTTATGTCGAGTCGCTGTCGGCCTATGCGCGGCAATTCCTGGAGATGATGCAGAAGCCCGACGTCGACCAGATCGACGGGCTGTCGCCGGCGATCTCGATCGAGCAGAAGACCACGTCGAAAAATCCGCGCTCCACCGTTGGCACGGTCACCGAGATCTATGACTACATGCGCCTGTTGTGGGCGCGCGTCGGCGTGCCCTATTCGCCGGCCACCGGCCTGCCGATCGAAAGCCAGATCGTGTCGCAAATGGTCGATCGCGTGCTGGCGTTGCCGGAAGGAACGCGGCTTTATCTGCTGGCGCCGGTCGTGCGCGGCCGCAAGGGCGAATACAAGAAAGAACTCGCCGAATTCCTCAAGAAGGGATTCCAGCGCGTCAAGATCGACGGCCAGTTCCACGAGCTTGCGGAAGCGCCCACGCTCGACAAGAAATTCCCGCATGACATCGACGTCGTGGTCGACCGTATCGTGGTGCGGCCGGATATCGGTCAGCGACTCGCCGAGAGCTTTGAGACCGCGCTGAAGATCGCCGAAGGTCTCGCGGTGATCGAATATGCGGATGCGCCGGCCTCTCTTGTTACCTCCCCACTTGTGGGGGAGGTCGGCGCGAAGCGCCGGGAGGGGGGTAAGTCACGAACTGCGGAAACCGATAGTACCCCCCTCCCCAACCCTCCCCCGCAAGGGGGGAGGGAGCAGAGCGAGCCCGCGGCAAAAAAAATCGCAAAGATCCACGACAAGAGCGGACCGGAACGGATCCTGTTTTCGGAAAAATTCGCCTGCCCGGTCTCCGGCTTCACGATTCCCGAGATCGAGCCGCGGCTGTTCTCGTTCAACAACCCCTACGGCGCCTGCCCCGCCTGCGGCGGGCTCGGCATCGAGCAGCATATCGACGAGGACCTCGTCATTCCCGACAAGGAAATGACGCTGCGCAAGGGCGCGATCGCGCCCTGGGCGAAATCCTCCTCCCCCTATTACATCCAGACGCTGACCGCGCTCGGCAAGTTCTACAAGTTCACGCTCGACACCAAGTGGAAGGACCTGCCGAAGAAGACGCAGGCTGCGATCCTGCATGGCTCCGGTGAAGACGAGATCAAGTTCTCCTACGAAGACGGCGTACGCTCCTACGACACCAAGAAGCCGTTCGAAGGCGTCATCACCAATATCAACCGCCGTTTCCGCGAGACCGAGAGCGAGTGGGCGCGCGAGGAGCTGGCAAAGTATTTCTCCGACGTACCCTGCGAATCCTGCCACGGCTACCGGCTCAAGCCGGAAGCGCTATGCGTCAAAATCGGCGGAAAACATATCGGTGAAATCTCCGAGATGTCCGTGCGCCGCGCCGGCGAGTGGTTCGAGACGGTGCCGGCGGCGCTCAACGCGCAGCAGAACGAGATCGCCGCCCGCGTGCTCAAGGAAATCCGCGAACGCCTCTCCTTCCTGCTCGACGTCGGCCTGAACTATCTGACGTTGGCGCGCTCCTCCGGCACGCTGTCCGGCGGCGAAAGCCAGCGCATTCGCCTGGCTTCGCAGATCGGCTCGGGCCTGACCGGCGTGCTCTATGTGCTCGACGAGCCCTCGATCGGCCTGCACCAGCGCGACAATGCGCGGCTGCTCGATACTTTGAAGCGGCTACGCGACCTCGGCAATACCGTGATCGTGGTCGAGCATGACGAAGACGCCATCCGCCTTGCCGATCATGTGCTCGACATCGGCCCCGGCGCCGGCATGCATGGCGGCGAGATCGTTTCCCAGGGCACACCCGCCGACATCATGCGCGATCCGAACTCGCTGACCGGAAAATATCTCACCGGCGAATTGTCGGTGGATATTCCGGAGCGCCGGCCGCCGAACCATCGCCGCACCATCAAGGTCGTTAACGCGCGCGGCAATAATCTGAAGAACGTCTCGGCGGAAATTCCGCTGGGGCTGTTCACCTGCGTGACCGGCGTCTCCGGCGGCGGCAAGTCGACGCTGCTGATCGATACGCTCTACAAGGCGATCGCGCGCAAGCTCAATAATGCCAGCGAAGGCGCCGCGCCCCACGACCGCATCGAGGGACTGGAGCATATCGACAAGATCATCGACATCGACCAGTCGCCGATCGGCCGCACCCCGCGCTCGAACCCGGCGACCTATACCGGCGCGTTTACGCCGATCCGTGAATGGTTTGCCGGACTGCCCGAAGCCAAGGCGCGCGGCTACGAGCCGGGACGTTTTTCGTTCAACGTCAAGGGCGGCCGCTGCGAGGCCTGCGAGGGCGACGGCGTCATCAAGATCGAGATGCACTTCCTGCCCGACGTCTACGTCACCTGCGACGTCTGCAAGGGCAAGCGCTACAACCGCGAAACACTCGAAGTGCTGTTCAAGGGCAAGTCGATCGCCGACGTGCTCGACATGACGGTCGAGGAAGCTGCCGACTTCTTCAAGGCAGTGCCGCGCGTGCGCGAAACTTTCAAGACGCTGCATCGCGTCGGCCTCGACTACATCCATGTCGGCCAGCAGGCGACGACGCTCTCGGGCGGCGAAGCCCAGCGCGTCAAGCTCGCCAAAGAACTATCCAAGCGCGCGACGGGGCGCACGCTCTATATCCTGGACGAGCCGACCACGGGGCTGCATTTCCACGACGTGAAGAAACTCCTGGAAGTGCTGCACGAGCTGGTGTCGCAGGGAAACACGGTCGTCGTGATCGAGCACAATCTCGAAGTCATCAAGACCGCCGACTGGGTGATCGATCTCGGCCCCGAAGGCGGCGACGGCGGCGGCGAAATCGTCGCCTGGGGTCCGCCGGAAGACATCGTGAAAGCGCCGCGCAGCTATACCGGCAAGTTCCTGGCGCCGGTGCTGAAGAAGGCGAGCAAGCCACGGAAGAGCGGCGCGAGCGAAGCGGCGGAGTGAGCAATCAGGGATGTCCGGCGTTCTCCAAACCATTCAGAGCCTGGTTGGAAAGGGCAACCTCCAAATATCCCGGCACGGCTATCGGGAGTTGGCCGCCGATGATATATTAGTTGCCGACGTTATCGGCGGCGTCGAGTTTGCGGTCGCCATCGAGGCTTATCCTAATGCTGTGCGTGGACCGAGCGTTCTCGTGATCCAGCGCGATCGTAGTGGAGAGCCCCTTCATATCCTCTGGGGTATGCCGAAGGGCCAGGAAGGAATAGCTGTTTTGATTACGGCGTACCGGCCTGATCCGGCGCGATGGTCTTCGGATTTTAAAACACGGATCAAAACATGAAACACGAAACCGTAGAGTTCATTCACGAAGGCAAATATGCAGCCGATGTGTCTATCGTCTTGATCGAGGACGACACCGGTTGGTCGCCTTACCTATCGGTTGAAGACGCAACGAAGCTCGACGCAGTGCGACAAGCTTTGAGAACGGGTGACATTGCGGCTGCGGCAAAGCACGCTCGTGTATTTGAATTGCTGCCAGTTTCAGCTTAGAGAAAATTGGTCCCGATTTACACAAGGGTAAGAGGCGGCGGCGAGATCGTCGCTTGGGGGCCGCCGGAAGATATTGTGAAAACGCCGCGCAGCTATACCGGAAAATTCCTGGCGTCGGTGCTGAAGAAAGGCCGAGCGCAAGCGGCGGGACGAGCGAGGCGGCGGAATGAGCCGTAGGGCGTAGGAAAGTCGATGTTTGGTATATCTGACCGACCGCAGTCGCGTTTGTCAGTCAATCAACTCGAATCTTACTGGCGTGAAATAGACTCCGCTCCAGTGGGGTCAACATTTCGGACTCCACTGCTTTGGGAAATGCCTTCTTGGACCGAAATCTGCTTTGAATTGAATTGGGAATTTTGCTTGCCGAACGATGGTACCTTCGCCCGGAAAGAATATGGATATCACGGCGTCTATAGGTTAATAGCGCTGGCGTCCGAAGGAGATTTAAGTAGGCCCATGGCCTTGAGTCGCGTCGCCGGGCGAGATGACAGTGGCACGCTATATATAGGCGAGGCCGGAGATCTTGGCGCCCGTTTAAATCAGCTTCGACGTTCAGGATGGGAAAATCGCAACGAAGATTCGCACGGAGCCGTTCGAATGCTCAAGCAGCTTCGATGTCTAGACTTTTTTCCTGCAAAAATTGGTTTGGCACTCCTGTTCACTGAGACGAAAGATACGAGGGCGATCGAAGGCGATCTTATCCGATGCTATTTGAATACATTTGGTGATACTCCGCCTCTGAACTATCGACTTTAATTCGCCTCCCCATATCCAACCACCTAATAGCCCCCCTCCCGTTCCTCGAGGTCAACTCCCAAAATCGCCGCCTCCACAAACCCCTTCGGATCGGTAAAAAACTCGCGCATCGCGCGGTAGTGGTCGGTCTGCCGGAGGGTCGTCGGCTCTAATCCGTATTTGGTGAACTGTAGCAGCGTCGCGTTGGGATAGGCCATCAGGACAGGCGAGTGCGTCGCCATGATCACCTGACAGCGCTCCGACTTATCCATGCGATAAAGCAGCTTCAAAAATTCCATCTGGCGCGTGGGCGACAGCGCCGATTCCGGCTCGTCGAAAATGAAAAGGCCTTGCCGCTGGCAGCGCTCCTCGAAGAAGCGCAGAAAACCTTCGCCGTGCGAGTAGGAGAGGAAATCGGGTGGCGGCCCTCCCCCAAGCGGCCATTCCTGGGCCATCTGGTCCAGATATCTCGCCACCGAGAAAAAACTCTCGGCGCGGAAGAACCAGCCGTTGGTGATCTTCGGCAACCAACTCGCGCGTAGCACCTTCGATAGTTCCCCGCCCATCTTTTCCAGCGCCCATGAATGATCGACCGTCGCATAACCCTTGCCGCCGCCGGCTTCGTCGAAGCCCGCCATCACGGCAAGTCCTTCCAGCAGCGTCGATTTGCCGGTGCCGTTCTCGCCGACGATGATGGTGATGGCGCGATCGAAGCTGAGCGAGAAATCGTCGTGCAGAAATGGCAGGCAGAACGGATAGGCTTCGCGATCCGGAATGAGCGTTGGTTCAAGCCATATCCGCTTGAGGTAAGGCGCCGAGAGGTTGATGTTGCGATTTCGGCGTGAACCCATGCTCTGCTCCGCGCCCGTCCGACACGCTCGGAACATAACAGGAACATTATTCAGAGGAAAGCGGGATTCCGTTACCTGTCGTCCCGGCGAGCGCCGGGACAAGGGCCACGTGATTGCTCAGACGGGCTGCTTTTAAATTTCTCTGTCCAGCCCGGGTTCGCGCGAGTTTCGCCATGGCCGCCCTCAGGCGACGGCCGTCTGCCATCCCTCGGCGACATTAGGCACCTCGACATCGATTTCGAGCGTCGATACCTGGCTGCCTCTTTCCATTCGGATATGGAGTTTCTCGGGGTCGAACTCGACATGGCGCGAGACGACCGCCAGGATCTCGGATCGAAGCAGTTCGAGCAGGTCAGGCTGGCCGCGCAATCCGCGCTCATGAGCCAGCAGAATCTGCAACCGCTCCCGCGCGACGGGTGCGGATGCAGATGCAGCGCGGCCACCGAACAGCCGCGGAAAATTCATCATGCGGCCCTCCGTCCTAACAGCCGATCCATCAGACCTTTCCGCGGGGACGGCACCATCATCGGGATCGTCGCGCCCATCAGGCGGCGCGCCGCATCGATATAGGCGCGGGCCGGCGCGCTGGTGGCGTCGTTCAGGGTCACGGGCGCGCCGACATTGGAGGCGCGCAAAACGTCCTGGCTCTCGGGAACAATGCCGAGCAGCGGCGTTGCCAGGATATCCAGGACATCCTCGATCGACAGCATTTCGCCGCGTGCCGCGCGCGCGGTGTCAAAGCGGGTGATCAGGAGATGCTTTTGCACCTGTTCACCCTGTTCGGCCTTCACGGTCTTGGAATCGAGCATTCCGATGATCCGGTCGGAGTCGCGCACCGACGACACCTCGGGATTGGTCACGATGATGGCTTCGTCCGCGTAGCGCATTGCGAGCGTTGCGCCCCGTTCGATCCCGGCCGGACTGTCGCAGATAATCCAGTCGAACTTGGTCCGCAGTTCCGCGATGATCTTGCCGACGCCTTCTTCGGTGAGCGCATCCTTGTCCCTGGTTTGCGACGCCGGCAGCAGCCACAGACTTTCCAGACGCTTGTCGCGAATGAGGGCTTGCGAGAGGTTCGCGATGCCCTGCACCACGTTGATGAAGTCGAATACCACCCGCCGTTCGGCACCCAACACGAGATCGAGATTGCGCAGGCCGACGTCGAAGTCGACGACGACAACCTTTTCTCCCATTTGGGCCAGCGCCGCCCCGAGTGCGGCGGTCGTAGTTGTCTTGCCGACGCCGCCTTTGCCTGATGTCACGACCAGCACTTTGGCCATTATTTATTTTCTCCCCAGAGTCATTTAATTGAGTGGTGTAATGTGCACGACGTCACCTTCAAGCCAGACCTGCATCGGTCCATCATATGAGGCGGCGTCGATCTCTTCGGCCGTTCGATAGTAACCGTCTATCGCCAAAAGCTCGGCCTCGACCTTCTGGCAGTAGATCCGCGCCGCCAGATTGCCGTTGATGCCGGCCATCGCGCGGCCGCGCAGCGTTCCATAGACATGGATGGAGCCACCCGCGACGATTTCGGCGCCCGAACTGACCGATCCTACGATCGTGATGTCTCCATCTGGAAAAACCACCGACTGGCCGGAACGTATCTGGCTGTCGAGCAGCAGTGACGCCGGCTTGGGCTTTGCTTCGACCTTCTTCGGTTCGTTGTTCGAAATGACGCAGTGGCGGCCGCCCGCGAGCAAGGGCGGCATGCTCGGCGTCAGGCGCGCGGCGTCCACGCCCTCGATGCCGAGGATACGAAGATTCCGTTGTTCAAAATTTGTGACGAGCTGCGCAATCGCGTTCTGACTCAGATCGACCGCGGAGAGATCGAGCACCACAGGCTTGTCGGAAAAAAAGCCCGGCGACTGACGGAGCGTTGCGTCAACCTCCTCCAGCCAATCGATGATCGGAACAACCGGGTAAAACACGAACGCGACATAAGACCGCCCTCGCATGCGAATGGGTTTCGGTTTTGTCAGCGCAACTGCATTCATGATGACCTGCTCGCATCGACCTTCGGCGGGGCGCGGCAAACGACCGCGCGCGAATCAGGGCGATTCGCGCTTCACGCAGACTGACGTGAGTCGGCAGGCGAAAATGAGTCAAAATATGGAAACGGTTGCGGCGCCGAAAAGACCTTGCGCGGGCGCATACTGCTGTAGTCAATAGTAAGCCAACGTTTGCGCACGGGGAGCGCGAGCGACGAAGCAATCCAGTCTTCAATCCGCTAACTGGATCGCTTCGCTTGCGCTCGCGATGACGGCCTCGGTTTTTAGCCGAACTCGTCCCTCACCGGCGACCCATCCACCAGCCCGCCACCAGCAGCACGACGCCGGCGACACCGGCCACGATGCCGTGCTTGGCGTGAACGCGCATCACGCCGGCCTCATGGCCGGGCATGAAGCTCGGCAGTTGATCCGCCGGCATCAGGAAATAAACCGCGGCGACGATGAGCAGGACAACGCCGAGGAGCGAGAAAACAAGTTTCATGGGATAATCCTTGATGGTGGTCGGGGTCGGGCCGGCTTGATAGTCTGAGCCGGGCAAATCTGCAAACCAAAGAAAAGAACTTTCGTGGCTGAGGTCGTCAACAACCGAGCGCATCATCGCTATGAGCTTGTGGTCGAAGGCCATCTCGCCGCGACCTACTACAAGCTGTCGGATGGCGTCATCACCTTCATCCACACCGAAGTTCCGCCGGAACTCGGCGGCAAAGGTGTCGGTTCGGCGCTGATCAAGGGTGCGCTCGATCAGATGCGGGCCGAGGGCTTGAAGGTCATTCCGGAGTGCCCCTTCTTCAAAGCCTATATCGACAAGCATTCCGAATATGCCGATCTCCTCAAGCGCTGAAGTCCCTTGCCATGGCCATCGTTCGCGACAACAAAACGCAGAGCCGGTTCGAACTTAACGTCGAGGGCGATACAGCCTTCGCCAATTACCGCCTTACGCCGTCGGCCGTGATCATCACGCACACCGAAACCCCGCGCGCTTTGCGCGGCCGCGGCATCGCCTCCCAACTGGTCGAAGGCGCCCTCGCCTTGATACGCGCCGATGGCCGGAAGGTCATCGGTGCTTGCGGCTTCGTCGTCGACTACTTGCGCAAGCATCCGGAATACGGAGATATGGTAGGGTGATCGATTTCCGTCGTCCCTGCGAAAGCAGGAACCCATAACCACCGATTTTGATGGGAGCAAAAACCTACAACCACCTGCGGAAACCGAGAGGTCTCGGCGTATGGATCCCCGCGTTCGCGGGGATGACATTGACTTCCGTTGGACGTGACGACGGTGTTACACGATCCGGATCGACATGTCCGGCAGCCGGTCGAGCTTGCAGAGCAGCACATCGCCCTTGACGACCGGGCCGACATTTTCGGGCGTGCCGGAATAGATGATGTCCCCGGCCTTCAGTTCGAAGGCTTCAGACAATTTCGCGATCTGCTCGGCGACGCTCCAGATCATCTTGTCGAGGTCGGACGATTGACGAACGTTGCCGTTGATCGCGAGCGAGATGGCGCCCTTGGTGAAATGCCCGGTCTTGCTCACGGGATGAATCGGGCCGATCACGGCCGCATGATCAAAGCTCTTGCCGATCTCCCACGGCTTCTTCTCCGCCGCCATGCCGTTCTGGAGATCGCGCCGCGTCATGTCGAGGCCGAGCGCGTAGCCATAGACGTGATCGAGCGCCTTCTCGGGCGGAATGTTGGCGCCGCCGGATTTCAACGCGGCCACCAGTTCAACCTCATGGTGATAGTTCTTGGTCAGCGAGGGATAAGGATGGTCCACGACCGTGCCGGGCGCGACATACTGGATCGCATCGGTCGGCTTCTGGAAGAAGAAGGGCGGCTCGCGTGTCGGGTCAGAGCCGCGCTCCAGCGCGTGCGCCGCGTAGTTACGTCCGATGCAATAGATGCGGCGAACCGGAAACACGTCCTTCTCGTCGGCAATCGGGATGGTGACCGCGGGCACGTCGAAGATCGGTTTTGCACCCGTCTGAGCTTCGGCCGAACGGCTCGCGGCCGCCGAGCCCGCCAGCGCCAGCGCGCCCGTGGCCAGAAGGGTCCTGCGATCGACGGTTTCCATGCGAGTGCTCCGAATTGTTGTGGGATGTTGGTCACGCTATCTACCGCCCGCCCCCGGCTCCGGCAAGATATCGCGACCGCAACGAAGGCATTAAAAAGCCCGCGAGACCGCGGGCCTTTTAGCACCATGTGAAAAGTCGGATTACCACTTGATGTCGGCCGGCAATTTCCCGCCATTGGCGGCAAGCTTGGCCATCACCTGCTTGTGCAGCCAGATGTTCATGGAGGCGGAATCGTTGGTGTCGCCGGTATAACCGAGTTCGTGGGCAAGCTCCTTGCGGGCGGAGAGGCTTGAATCGATGTCGAGCGCCTTCATCAGGTCGACGATCGAGGTGCGCCACTCCAGTTTCTCCTTCTTCGCCGCCACCGCCTTGTCCAGGATCGGCGCGACGTCAACGGTTTGCGCAGGGGCGGCTGGCGCGGCAGATGTGCTGCCCGATGGCGCCGCTCCGCCTGATGCTGGTGCTGCGCTGCCACCGCTGGCCGGGGTCGCGCTTGCCGAGGTGCCGAAGATCGCGCTCATGATTTTTCCGAAAATGCTCATTGCTCGCTCCTGATGAATCCCAGACCGGGATGAAGACGTGAACAGGCTATTCTCAATTCCGGCAGCACCCCGGCCGGACCGTCACAAACCTTAGTCCGCATGGCACACCTTGCCAATGCAGAACGGCTGCGGCGGTTTGACTGAACTACGCCGCAACGACGACGGAATGACACAATCGGTCACGGCAACGCTCTGTTGCGCCGCGAAGTCTTGTCGAAGCTACTTAAATTAAAGCGAATATTTGCGCGTTTACTTTGCGGGCCGGCGTCACCCAAGCGTTAGAGACAACGCAAACAAATCAGAGTACGATTGAGGTTCAGTTCGCGACACGGCCAGTTCTGGTTTCCCTGTCTTCGCGTCTGGCCTGATCGTGATCGTTTCTGCGGACGGTCCCGTGCGTCCTCTTTTTTGACGCCAAGAGCGGCCCGACGCGTCGAGGGAGAGTGCGACCATGGCCAATCCATACTCACCATACTCAGGCAATGCACCACCGCTGGCTCAGCCAGCTCCAGCTCAAGATACCACAGGCCCCATCATCCGCCGGATCGGCCTATCCGATCTTCACGACGCGCTGCGGCGCGGCTGGGAAGATTTCAAGGAGGTTCCCAGTCACGCCATCATCCTCTGCGTGATCTATCCGATACTCGGCCTTGGCATCGCCCGCGCAGTGATGGGCTATTCGGTTCTGCCGCTGCTGTTTCCGTTGGCCGCCGGCTTTGCCCTGCTCGGCCCGTTCGCAGCGCTTGGCCTCTACGAACTCAGCCGCCGCCGCGAGCTCGGCGAGAAGGCTTCCGCCTGGGATGCGCTTGACGTCTTCTCCTCGCCGTCCTTCGGCGCCATGCTCGGTCTTGGCACGCTGCTACTGGCGCTGTTCGTCACCTGGATCGCAACCGCTCAGGCGATCTACGTCGCAGCATTCGGCTATGCGTCCGCCGCCGAGATCCCCGACTTTGCCCGGCGCGTCCTGACCACCCCGCAAGGCTGGTGGCTGGTCGTGGTTGGATGCGGGACAGGTTTCCTGTTTGCGCTCGTTGCGCTGTGCATCAGCGTGGTCTCCTTCCCGCTGATGCTCGATCGTCACGCCAGTGCGGGAGAGGCCATGGTGACGTCGCTTCGCGTCGTTGCAGCCAACCCGGTTGCGATGGCGGCCTGGGGCCTGATCGTTGCCGCGCTGCTGGTGGCCGGATCGATCCCGCTTTTCCTTGGCCTCGCAGTTGTCATCCCGTTGCTCGGTCACGCGACCTGGCATCTCTATCGCAAGGTGATCGCGCCGGATCCCAATCAACGACCGGCTCCGCCGCGTCTGCCGCGCGAAAAGCGCCCGGCTGCGGATTTTCCCGCCAACCTGTTTCCGTGGCGGCGCAAGGGCGGTGCATAAATACAACGGCAGATTGCCGGTGTGCTCGACCGGCAGTCTGCCGCTACGGTTCCGGAAGGCGGCTTTAGCCTTGTTTTGGCCGCGGTTGCGCCCGACATATCCCGCACCCTTTTTCAGCGCGGAAGGCTACTCCATTGCGACCTTGGCAGATCATAAATTGCACGCTTGCAGCGGGCGTGGCCTTGGCGATATCGGCGACGATGGCCCAGGCGGCCGTGCCCTGCGGTTCAGGCAGCTTTCAGACCTGGCTTGATGATTTCAAGACCGAGGCGGCATCAAAGGGCATTTCGCAGGCGACCATTACGTCCAGCCTCAACGGCGTAACGCTCGACCAAAGCGTGCTATCCCGCGATCACTCTCAGAAGGTTTTCGATCAAACCTTTGAGCAGTTTTCCGGCCGCATGGTGCCACCGCGCCTGACGCGCGGCGCCAATATGCTGAAACAATACGGCTCTGTGCTGTCGAGGGTCGAAGATACCTATGGTGTGCCCGGCGAGGTGCTGGTTGCGATCTGGGGACTCGAGACCGATTTCGGCGTCAACATCGGCAAGTTTCCGACCCTGAGGTCGCTGGCGACGCTGGCCTATGATTGCCGTCGCGCGGAGCTGTTCCGAGGCGAGCTACTGGATGCGCTCCGCATCATCGATCGCGGCGACATGAGCGCAGTAGACATGCACGGTGCCTGGGCCGGCGAAATCGGCCAAACACAGTTCATGCCGTCGAACTACGTCAAATACGCCGTTGACTTTGACGCCAACGGCAAGCGCGACCTGTTGCGCAGCGCTCCTGATGTTCTTGCCTCCACCGCCAACTTCCTGGCGAGTCACGGCTGGCAAAAGGGCAAAGATTGGCAGCCGGGAAGCCCCAACTTCCCCGTACTCCAGGAGTGGAACAAGAGCGATGTCTATTCCCGGACCGTTGCCACCTTCGCTACCCAGCTTACCCACGCGCCATAACTTTTGCCCATTGAAATGATTAATTGTTCATTTGTTTGTATGCATTCAGTTCATGCATGGACTGACGAATATTTAGTCAGGAAAGCCGCTTGACCGGCATGACCCAGCGGCCGAATGAGAGATTTTGGCAGCAATTGTCGCCCGATGGAATCGTTTCGGCTGTAAATGCGGCTGTGGGCCCCTTTAGCCTTCATCGAGCGAACGCTTAATCAATTCTTACCAAGCCATGCGGAAAATGGTTAGCTGCACCGCAGCATTTAGGCTTTTGCACTGCGGTATGGGCATCTATATTGTCGTTGACGATTCAGTTCCCTTCAAAAACTGAATCATGAATTCAAGGAGACTACCATGCTGCTCTCGCTCATCCGAATGATCCAGGCGTTCCGCGACTATCAGCGCAACGTCGCCGAGTTGTCCCAGCTCAGCGACCGAGAACTGGCCGACATCGGGCTCGATCGATCGGACATTCCGCGCGTTGCGGCCGGCAACTACAACGGCTGAAATTTTAGGCCGCTGACAAGAGACGGATAGCGCCCGCCGACGGCGGGCGTTGTCGTGTGTGGCCCATACCGGCGCATTCCACTCGCATGCGAAACGCGCTACCTCTGTGCCTATGACAGGCACCCTTTCATCTGAACCTATCCATATCATCGGCGGCGGTCTCGCGGGCTCGGAAGCGGCCTGGCAGGCAGCCAATGCCGGCGTCCGCGTCGTCCTCCATGAGATGCGCCCGCACCGGATGACGGAGGCCCATCGAACGGAAGCCTTTGCCGAGCTCGTCTGCTCCAATTCGTTTCGCTCCGATGATGCCGCCAATAACGCGGTCGGGCTGCTCCACGCGGAAATGCGTCGGCTCGGATCGCTGATCATGCGCGCCGCCGACGCCAACCAGGTCCCGGCCGGCGGAGCACTGGCGGTCGATCGCGACGGCTTTTCGGCCGCGGTCACCAGAGCTCTGGAAGATCATCCGCTGATCGAGCTTAAGCGCGACGAAGTCGACGGCCTGCCCCCCGCCGATTGGAGCAACGTCGTTATCGCGACCGGCCCCCTCACCTCGGCGCCGCTGGCCGACGCCATCCGCGAACTGACCGACGAGGATGCGCTGGCATTTTTTGATGCGATCGCGCCGATCGTGCACCGTGACAGCATCGACATGTCCAAGGCATGGTTTCAATCGCGCTATGACAAGGTTGGTCCCGGCGGCACAGGGGCCGATTACATCAACTGCCCGATGACGAAGCAACAATACGACGATTTCGTTGCTGCGCTCACTGCGGGCGACAAGACCGATTTCAAGGAATGGGAAACCAACACGCCCTATTTCGACGGATGTCTTCCGATTGAGGTGATGGCCGAGCGCGGCGTGGAGACGCTCCGGCATGGCCCTATGAAGCCTGTCGGGTTGACGAACCCTCATGATCCAACCGTGAAAGCCTATGCCATCGTGCAGCTTCGCCAGGACAACAAGCTCGGCACGCTCTACAACATGGTGGGCTTTCAGACCAAGCTGAAGTATGGCGCGCAGCAGAGCATCTTTCGAATGATCCCGGGGCTTGAAAATGCCGAGTTTGCCAGGCTCGGCGGTCTGCATCGCAACACCTTCCTGAATTCGCCGAAGCTGTTGGACTCGCAACTGCGCCTGCGAGCGGCGCCGCGCCTGCGCTTCGCGGGACAAATGACCGGCTGCGAAGGTTACGTCGAGTCCGCCAGCATCGGCCTGATCGCCGGCCTCCATGCCGCAGCCGATGCACACGGCCGCGCGCTGTCGTCGCCGCCTCCGACAACGGCGATCGGCTCGCTGCTCGGGCACATCACCGGTGGTCATCTGGAAACGATCGACAACGGCCCCCGCTCGTTCCAGCCAATGAACATCAATTTTGGATTGTTTCCGCCACTCGCCAACCCGCCGACACGAAAACCCGACGGAACGCGCTTGCGCGGCAACGAAAAGGCGATTGCCAAGCGCCAGGCTCTCAGCGCGCGTGCGCTGGCGGACATCGATCACTGGATCGCCGATCACTTGCGGCTGGCCGCAGCTGCGTGAGTATTTCATGAGTTTGCCAAAAGACGACGCTGAAATTCTGTCGGCGCAATGGATCGAAGGCGTCCTCCTCAAACGCGACGTGTTTTCGTCCATTGAGCGTGGCCGCTTTCGCACGCCGCACGGCGAGGTCGACGCGATTCTGCGCCGGATCGACCAGGTGCCCTGGTGGTCGTATCTGGTGGCGCGTCATTTATTCTGGCGCGAACGGCGTGCCCTGGCGGTCGTGCGCGACCTCAATGTCGGACCGGAATTGCTGTGGGCCGGCCGGCAGGCGCTGGTGCGCGGCTTCATCGACGGGGTGGCGATGCATCTGGTCAAGCCGGCCGGCGACGTCGCTTACTTTCGTTCCGCAAAGCAAGTGTTGCGACGGCTGCATCGTGCTGGCGTCTGCCATAACGACCTTGCCAAGGAACAGAACTGGCTGGTCGGCCGCGACGGCCGCGCTTATGTGACAGACTTCCAGTTGGCGGCATGCTTTCGAAAGCGCAGCCGGCTGTTTCGTATCGCTGCTTACGAAGATCTTCGGCATCTTTTGAAGCTCAAGCGCAGCTACGCGCCGGCATCGCTGACGCGGAAAGAGCGCCAGATTCTCGCCCGTAAATCGATCGTTGCCAGCCTTTGGCTCGCAACCGGCAAGAAAGTCTACCGCGCCATCACCCGTGGGCTGTTCAATTTTACCGATCGCGAAGGTGGCGGGCGGCGTCTTGTCAACGACGCGCCGGTGCTGATGCAGGAGATCAGGAGAAATCCGGCCGTGCGCGACGCCGCCATCGTCGCCTTCCCCGATCGCCGCGCCGGCGTGGGCCTTTATGCCTTTGTCGAATCCGATCGGATGACGCTGGAGACCGAGTTGAAGGGCGAATTGGCCGCGGCCGGTGGCCCAAAGCCGCCGGAGCACATCCAGATCGTTAAAGCGTTGCCACGCGACGCCAGCGGAAAGCCGCGAATTGGGCTTCTGCAATTGGTTGCGACCAATCAACTCGATCTGATCGAGACCATGGTGACGAGCGAGCCCGACCGGGCGTTTTTGAAGAACATTCTGGAGTCGCGAAAAAATCTGCGCGACCGCTTCAATTTCGAAACGGCGGATATGAACTGAACGTCAGCTCGAAAACGTCCGCGAATGCGACGCCCGCCACAGCGTCCACAGCGTTCGAA
>Ga0116129_1000478_pt1 | contig 25875 bp, 22 predicted proteins | sample June2015DPH_17_2_FD_89732 | JGI IMG/M metagenome (GOLD analysis project Ga0116129, IMG submission 89732) | Peatland microbial communities from SPRUCE experiment site at the Marcell Experimental Forest, Minnesota, USA - June2015DPH_17_10 | ecosystem: Environmental > Terrestrial > Soil > Wetlands...
TCTGATCCTGGTTCGCCCGGTGGAGTTGAACGGGGAGCGCGTGGGCAGCCTCTCGATTTCGGGCGACCTCAGCGAACTGTACGCCCGCATCATGCGCTATCTCCTGTTGACGGTGGTGGTTCTGGTCATTCCCGCGATCATCGCTTCTCTCGCCTATTCGCGAGTTCTGCGAATTCTCGTCCGTCCAATTCTTAAGCTGACGGCGACGGCGCGCCTTGTCTCCCTCACCAGGGCCTATTCGAATCGCGCCACGCCAGGCCCAAACGACGAAGTGGGGGAACTGATCGTAGCTTTCAATGAAATGCTGGGTGAAATCGAAAGCCGGGAGAAGCAGCTCGATCAGCATAGTGAACATTTGGAAGAGGTTGTGACGGAGCGTACCGCCGAGCTGAAAACCGCCAAGGAAAAAGCGGAGGAGGGGGCGCGGATGAAAAGCGAATTCCTGGCTAACATGAGCCATGAAATCCGGACGCCGATGAACGGCATCATCGGGATGACAGACCTCGCGCTGTCGACCGATCTTGATCGGGAGCAGCGGGAGTACTTGAGCGCGGTAAAGATCTCGGCGGACTCGCTGCTGGTGGTGATTGACGATATCCTCGATTTCTCGAAGATCGAGGCGGGAAAGATGAAGCTGGAACGGACAGCCTTGGATATCCGCAGCCTGGTTGCCAACGCGCTGAAGACAGTCGCTCTCCGCGCCGACGAGAAAAATATCGAGCTGATCAAACACGTCGATCCGCTGGTGCCGGCCAAAATAATCGGCGACCTGGCGCGTCTCCGGCAGGTGCTGCTCAACCTGCTCGGCAATGCGATCAAGTTTACGGCGGAGGGCGAGGTTTCGGTGGAAGTGTCTGTCGTCGGCGCCGGCGCGCATCCGGTGCAATTGTTGTTCGCGGTGGCAGACACCGGCATCGGCATCCCGGCCGGTAAGCTCGATTCCATCTTCCAGCCGTTTGAACAGGCCGATGGATCGACCACGCGCAAGTTCGGCGGCACGGGATTGGGTCTTTCCATCTCCACCAAGCTGATCGGGATGATGGATGGCGAAATCGGCGTTGAGAGCGAGCCCGGAAAGGGAAGCCGCTTCTGGTTCCGCTTGCCGGTGGAGGTTCTCGAATCTGCCGAGATCGCGCCCGTGCGCTTGCTCGATAGCGTGCGCGTGCTGATCGTGGATGACAACGCGAAGTCGAGAACGCTGCTCCGGAAACTGGTGGAGCGTCTGGGCGCAAGGGTGCAAACGGCGGCGAGCGGCAAGGAAGCTATTTCCGTCATGAGAAATGTGCCATTCGATCTGCTGCTGGTCGATGCGCAAATGCCCGGCTCCGACGGTTTTGAGGTGGCGCGCCTCGCGCGGAGGCTCCCGCAGCCGCCGGCAATTGTTATGATGCTCGGCGCTTCCGACGTTCATTCGGATGCGGCGGAATGCCGGCGGCTTGGAGTCCAGCAGTACGTGGTGAAACCGGTGACGGAAGCCGAACTGTCGCCCGCGCTGCATCGCGCTCTCCATGGCCTGGTGCAAGAACTGACGACCCCGGTTCCGGCCCCGCAAACCGGGATCCCGGCCACCGCTCCATTGACGGTGCTGCTGGCCGAGGATAACGTAGTCAATCAGAAGCTCGCCACGCGGCTGCTGGAAAAAATGGGCCATCATGTGACATTGGCCGCGGATGGCGTCGGGGCGGTTCGCGCGCACGCTGTAGAACGATTCGATTTAATCCTGATGGACGTGCAGATGCCGGAGATGAATGGCTTCGAAGCGACGGCGCACATTCGGGAGCGGGAGAAGTGGACCGGCGAGCACGTGCCGATTGTCGCGCTCACGGCCCATGCTATGCAAGGCGACCGCGACCGCTGTGTGGCTGCCGGAATGGACGATTATCTTTCCAAGCCTCTGAGCGCGAATTTGCTGGCCGAGAAGCTGGAAAGCGCCACTCGGAAAAAAGTCCCGGTCAACCTGGCACTCTAGCTCCTAATGAATCTCGACATAATCGAGGGCGGCCGATTCTCCCGCGTCCGGGACACCTTCTATGCGAATCTGGTCGCCTTTTCGTAGGGCGATTCCTTTTACTGAGTGACGCGTGGAAGAAGAACTATCGACCTTGGTCCGTCGGTCCGGAACACGCAGATCCGCTGCCCACGCATCCACCATCTGGCTACCGACAAAGAGTCGGAAGTGCGAAATACCTGTGCTTTGATCGAAGTATTGCACCTGAATTGTATGCCAGCCCGGCGTGCCTTCGTAACGGAAACTGGCCAAGCAGTGCGCGGACCCGCACTCAATCGCCTTGCCTCCGGATGCGTTTTCCCAAGGGGTGACTTCTTTGACCTGGTAGCCATCGAGCGTCATGGCCTCCGCTTCGACGCGGCCCGGATAGTTGCCGACGCGGCCCCTGGCGTCCGGAATTCCGGACTCGCGCAGGAACCAGGTCGTGACCGCATCGCGCCATACCTGCGCTTGCCCGGCCTGATATTCGAGCTGATGCAATACCTCCGCGAAACGCTGCTCATCGATATGACCTGCGAGCGACTTCCAGGCGCGGACATAGCCCTCGACAGTCTCCGCGCCTTCATAATGCAAATCGTAAATAGTCTGAATGACGGTCTTCCCGGAATGCAATTTATACGTGTAGGGAACGTGATGCAGAAACAACAGCAGATCGTCGGGACATGTCGCGAGCGACTCGAATATATGAGCGACAGGCGGACGATATTGGCCGATGTAACCGGTCCCGGTGGCCACGGTGCGGTCCATCCCGACAGCTTTTTCATCGGCGCGATGCCACTGGCCCCAGCCATTGCGCTCCGACGCTTCGACGGCCACGCCGTAGTGATTACCGAGGATATCGGTGAGCGTCTGTAAGCCCAGCGGACCGGTGTAATCCTCATAAGTGCGCCAGGAACTGAGCTGCATCCGCGTGATTGTCTCGTTGACTGCGCGATCGTTGCCGAAGGTCAGGCCCGTCCATTCCTCCACGATCTGGCGCGCGCTCAAATCGGGATTCCAGGCCAGCCTGCCGAACGCGTAGAGATTCGCTTGCGATAGTTGATTGCCGAACCAGCTATCGTCAAGCCCCGCGTTGGCCACGCCTATGAACGCGTGAACCAGCGCTTTTACGGGCGCATTTCCCATATTAAAATCGAGCGTTTCCTTCCACTGCGGCGCCAGAAACACCATGTGCCGAGCCTGTCCCATGTACTCCTGCGTGATTTGCAGCTCGATCGCCTGCTTCGTTTTCTGGAGTGCGCCGAACAGAGGCGAAGCCGGCTCGCGGACCTGAAAATCGATAGGGCCATTCTTGATTTGAATCACGACATTGTCATCGAACTTGCCGTCGAGATCGATAAAATTGTCATAAGCCGCTCGTGCGCGATCGTTTTTTGGATTGTTCCAATCCATGTGGTGGTCGTAAACGAAGCCGCGATAAAAGATCAGACCGCCATGCGGCTTCAGCGCGCGCGCCACCACATTGGCCGCGTCGGCATGGGTGCGTCCGTAGGCGGAAGGTCCTAGGCGGCCTTCGGAATCGGCCTTCATCACCACGCCGGCAAGATCCGGAATGGCCGCATAGAGCTCGTTCATTTTTGCTACCCACCAGGCCGCGACTCGGGGGTCGAGCGGATCGAAGGTATCCAGGCCGCCCATCGATTTGGGGCTACCAAAATCAATTGAGACCACCGTTTGCACCCCCCAAGGTCGCAGCTCGGCCGCAATGGAGGCGACCTGCGGCAGGAAGTCCGCGGACAGAATTCGCTGGTCAGCGTTTACATTATTGATCCCGCAGGCATTGATGCCGAGCGACGCGAGCAGGCGGCCGTATTCACCGACACGGCTCAAATCGGCGCGTGCATGTCCGTCCTCCCAGAAGATCGAACGGCCTCCGTAGCCGCGCTCAATCGATCCATCGAGATTGTCCCATTGATTCACCCAGCGAATGGGCGCGGCGGGAGTTTGTTGTTCGTCGAGATCGGCGATGGGTTGGCCGAGCGTCATCTTTTTAAGCAGCGTAAACACTCCATAGAGCACGCCGCGATCGTTGCCGGCGGTCACGATCGTGTATTGGCTACCGGCAATGCGAAGCGTCTTCAGGAGGTACGCGTCGCTCGCCAGATCGGCCGGAAGATTTGGGAACTTCCGGCGCAGGTCGGTAAGAGTCCCGAGCACAATGGCGCTTTCAGGCGGCACGTCCGATTCGAGCCGCAGAGTTTTACCGGCAATGCCTCGGACGCCGCGAAGTAGTTCGTCGCGCGCGGTGGAACTACGGAAGGCCACGAGAATAGCGGGCAAATTTTCAACAGGCTGCGGCGAATAACGCAGCCACGCGTCGCGTCCAGTCTCGGCGTGAAGCGCGATCGCCAGCAGGAACAGGCACCGCTTCACGCGTTTACTCCTGAAGCTAAAAATCCTCCGTCGACCGCGATGCACTGGCCGGTAATGAAGCTCGCGCCATCGGAAGCAAGCAGCACCGCCGCTCCCACTAATTCTTCCGGATTGCCGAATCGGCGAATGGGCGTGCGCGTCAGCAATTCCCGGCCGCGCGCGGTGCCCAGGACAATTTCGCGTGTCATCTCCGTCGGAAAAATTCCGGGGGCGATTGAGTTGACCATGATTCCATCTTGCGCCCATTCGCAGGCCAAGCTTCGTGTCAGCGAGAGTAACGCCGTTTTCGTCGCGCAGTACGCCGCCACTTCGTGGAACGCGGCGAACGACCCCAAGGAGGCGATGTTGATCACACGCCCTCTGCCCGACGCTTTCAGTGCTTCATAAAAAGACTGGCAGGCGCGCAATGCTCCGTTTAGATTCGTATCGAAAATCGACGACCATTGCTCTTCCGATACAGTCACCGTGGGCTGCTTGAAGGTGAAGCCCGCAGCGTTCACCAGGATATCGACGCGGCCGAAAGCTTTGAGAATCGTATCGCGCAAACTGTCGATCGAGTGCCGCTCGCGAATATCGGTGACCTTCCGCAGCGTCCGCCGGCCCAGTGCTTCCACCTCGCCGCACACCTCTTCGATGTGATTCGCGCGCCGTCCTGTGGGGACAACATCGGCTCCTTGTGCCGCGAGTCCGAGCGCGATGGCGCGTCCAATGCCGGAGGTGCCTCCGATCACGACGGCAACACGATTCGAAAGATCGAGACAGCTTAACATTGGACTGGCCGATCGTCCTTGGGATCCGCCCATCGATCGTTCGGCACCAGTGGCGTCCAGCCGGGGCGCCCCGGATCCTGGTCGTACGGATAAGGACCTAAACGGCGATATAACTCGGCATATTCGGCCAATTTTGCCCGATTCAGCTTCACGCCCAGGCCGGGTTTATCAGGAACGGCGATGGATCCGTTCTCATATTGCATCAGGCCGCCTTCGATAATGTCATCCGTCAAATGATGATAATGGGCATCGGCGGCAAAGGAAAGGTTCGGTAAAATCGCGCCCAGATGCAGCATTGTCGCGAGTTGAATTCCAAGTTCGCCGGAGGAGTGAACAGCCACGCCGAGCTGAAATGTTTCGCACACGGCAGCCGCTTTCTGGCAGGCGCGAATTCCTCCCCAAAAGGTGGTATCCAGCAAAATCACATCCACTGCGGTATGCAAAATATTGGCGGCAAGCTGCTCAAAATTCACCACCACCGTATTGGTGGCCAGAGGAATCCGCACCATCTCCCGTGTGCGGCGCATCCCGTTCAATCCGTAGACAGGATCTTCCAGATAGTCGTTGCGCAAGCCTTCAATGGCCTGTCCAAAACGAATCGCTTGTTCGGTGGACCACACGCCGTTGGGATCGAAGCGCAGCGAATCAGAGGGAAACGCCGCGGCCAGCGCGCGATACACTTCGAGCTCGTAATCCGGCGGAAAAACACCTGCCTTCAGCTTATGCGTGTGAAAGCCAAACTGCCGCTTCGCCTCGGTTGCATACTTGACCATTTGATCGATGGTGCGCGTCTCGCCCACGCCCGTTTCTTGATTGGGATAACGGAAAAAGCAATAGGAAGCGAAGGATACGCGATCACGTAGACGGCCACCCAGAATGTCCGAAACCGGCACGCCCCAGGCCTGCCCCAGCAGGTCGAGACAGGCGAATTCCAGTGCCGCGAGCACCTGCGTGCGGTTGTTATAAAGCGACGCGGTGGGATTGGCGATTAGAAATCGCATCTCTTCCAAACGCGCCGGATCGTGCCCCACCAGATACGATTTCATGGCGCGAAATACCGCCTCCGCCGACTCGCCGCCGCCGCCCATTTCTCCCAAGCCGACCAAGCCGTTGTCGGCCTCCACTTCAATAATCGTCCTCACAAAACGGCCCCAATGACAGCCGTTGGCGTGCCGCAAAGGAGCTTTCAGCGGCACCGTAACGGTGGTCGCGCGAATATCGGTGATCCGCATACATTAGTTGTATAGCACAACACTTAATTCTGATCGTCGATGTATGATGAGTCCATCATGATTACAGATCAGGAACGTGAAACCGCGCTGGCCCTGCTGGCGCGCAGCCGGACCGCGGTGCTCAATGCGGTGGACGGTGTAACGGAAGAACAAGCGCGCTGGAAACATGCACCGGAGCGCTGGTCGATTCTCGAATACATTGAACATCTGGCTGTCTCCGACGACGCGCTGGTCGGCATGGTGAAACGGTCGCTGCAATCGCCCGCGAAAATTGAGACCGGAGAAGAGCGGCGCGCGCGCGAACAGAAAATCCGCGAAACGCCGATTCCACGTGGGGCCAACCGCGCTCCGGAGATCCTGAAACCGGTGGCGAGATTCGATTCGCTGGCCGATGCGGTGTCGGCGTTCCTCGCCGCGCGCGAGCGAACCATCGCCTACGCGCAATCGACGACGGACGATCTGCGCAGCCACTATGCTCCGCATTCCGTGTTGGGATCGCTCGATGGATATCAATGGCTATGCGGCAATGCGCGCCACGCGGAATCGCACGCCGCGCACGTGATGGAACTGCGTGGCATGCCGGATTTTCCACGCGGCTGATGGCCCTCGGGGTGCTAACACCACGTTTATGCGTGTCGCCGCCGGGATCGTCCTATTTGCCTGCACCGGCTTGGCGCAATTTAAAAGCACCGTTCCTCTGGTGGTTGCGCCCACCACCGTCACCGATTCCAAGGGGCATTATATAGACGGGCTTACCCTGGACGACCTGACGCTGTTCGACAACAATGTGCCGCAAGCGACACACATGGATTGAATGACTTATCCGATCGACCTGGTGGTCGCGGTGCAGACCAGCGCTAACTCCGGAGCGGTGATCGATAAGCTGGGCGGTAGCGGCATCTTGTTCACGCAGCTCCTGGCAGCCGATGCTGGAAAAACAGCAGTCATCTCGTTCAGCGACGAGGTGAAGATTCACCAGGACTTCACCGGCGATCCCGACCAGGTGATTCACGCGCTGCGGATGCTGCGCAAGGAAGGCGAGAACGCGCACATGCTGGACGCCTTAGGCCAGGCGCTCGCGATGCTGGAGGCGCGGCCGGCGGGAAGGCGGTGCATCATTTTAATGATTGCCGAAAAGCGCGACCGGTCCAGCAAAACGAGTCTGGTCGACGTCATGCAGCGAGTGGAGCGCCTGAATGCAGCGGTTTATTGGCTGACATATTCGCCGTTCCTCCAGCCGTTCACCGTGAAGCCGCAGACCGCCGAGGATCTGAAGCCGGAAGCGGAGCGGATCAAGCACCGGCAGTGCGATCTCTGCCGGGATCCAGACGACAGCGGCGTACCTCTTGACACCGGACCGGGCGGCTACATTTACGCGATCGGCGAATTGATTCGTTTGCACCAGCCGGATCTTGCCAGCCTATTCGCGCAGGTCACCGGCGGCCGGACGCTGAATTTCCTGAAGAAGAACGCGCTGGAGCAAGCCATTCAACTGGTGGGCGAAGAAGTCCATCGCCAGTACATTCTCAATTTCGAGCCCAAGGCGAACGAACCGGGAAATTTCCATAAGATCCGCGTTGCGGTGAATGGCAGACCGGACCTACAAGTCAAAACGCGTGCGGGATATTGGCCATAGCGAACTTCACTTCGGTTTTCCGGATCATGCGCGACCACAAGGTGTCTGGATCGGCATCGAACACGGAGGCGGCGTCCGCGCGAAAAATGAACCACGCGCCCAGTTCAACTTCTCTCCGCAATTGCTCGTTGGTCCAGCCGGCGTAGCCCAGATAAACATGAAAATCGTCCGGGTCGCGATGCGCGGCGATGGCTTGTTCGAATTGCGTCTTGCCGAAAATTAGGTAAACTCCGCCAAAAATGGGCTCGTTGCCTGCCAGCTTCTTAGGCGACTGGAGCAGGGCAAACAGCGCCGAAGTGTCGACGGGACCTCCCAAGTAGAGGGAGTCGTTACGGCCTTTCGCCGCCTTCAGACCCTCCAGCGCGCGTGAAAGCGGAACATCGGTGCGCCGGTTGACAATCAGTCCCAGGACATTCTCGTCATCATAATGAACCAGCAGGATCACGGTCTGGGCGAAATTCGGATCGCCGAGATCCCGGCTGGCCACCAGCAGCGTCGCGGGGCGCAGAGACTGGGTGCTTTTCGATTGAGGCGCCGCGGTTCCGGCCAGCAGCAGGGCAATCGCCACGCCAACGGATCTCGAACCCGGCAACATTATTCATAATTCTCTCTCCTTTTTCAGTCGGTGTACACTGATCGGGAGGTTTTTAAATGAATATTCGACACATCACCCGCCGGGAGTTCGGTGGTTTGGCAGCCGCGGCCGGCGTACAGATCGTGCGAGGAGCAACCAACGGAATCGACGACACACTGCGCTCCGGCATCGCGCAAAGAAAGATTCCCGCGGCGGTGGCGATACTCGCCGGCGAACGCGGCATCCTTTATTCAGGCGCGTTCGGCACCCGGGATTCCTCGGGCGCGCCGGTGGCCGCCGATTCGATCTTCGCCATCGCATCCATGACCAAAGCCATCACTACTGTCGCCGCGCTGCAATTAGTAGAGCAGGGCAAGGTGACGCTGGAGGAGCCGGTGGCGCGGCACCTGCCGCAGCTCGGCAAACTGGAAGTTCTCGATGCCTTCGATGGGGACGGCAAACCGAAACTGCGCCTGGCCCGGACTCCGGTAACGCTGAAGCATTTGCTCACGCATACATCGGGATTCTGTTATGACATCTGGGATGCAAATGCGTTCCGCTATGCATCGCAAACCAAGAGCGCGGAAGTACCGCCGCTGATGTTCGAACCCGGCACGCGCTGGCAATACGGTACCGGAATCGATTGGGCTGGGCGGCTTGTGGAAAAGATTAGCGGAATGAATTTGGAAGAGTATTTTCAGGCCAGGATTCTGCGGCCGCTCGAAATGCCGGACACCAGTTTTCTGCTTCCGGCATCGAAATTCGACCGGCTGGTGAGTAATTATTCGCGCCAAGCCGATGGATCGCTCCAGCAGGATCGGCGCGTGCCACCGGCTGCTCCGAAAGAATTTAACGGCGGAGGTGGATTATATTCCACCACCGGCGATTATGTTCGGTTTATGCAGATGATCCTCGGCAAGGGGCGGGGAATTCTTCAGCCGAAGACGGTGGAAAGCATGGAGATCAACCAGATCGGTGCGCTCACCGCCGGCAAAATGAAGAGTTTTCGGCCCAATTTATCGAGCGATGTGGATATCCAGCCCGGTGCCACCGAGAAGTGGGGCTTGGGCTTCCTGATCAACACCACAGCCTATAACGGCGGCCGCTCGGCGGGGAGCTTGGCGTGGGCGGGACTGTTCAATACGTTTTACTGGATCGATCCCAAACGATCGTTATGCGCGGTTTTGATGATGCAATATCTACCATTTGTGGATCAAGAAGCAGTTGGACTTCTCGGTGATTTCGAACGAGTGGTGTACAAGACCCTGGTACGCGATCCACGTTAGTTTTAATTTAACTCGTATTTGTCGCGATTATTCACTGCTTAATGGCTATGTTGCGCTATTGTTTCGGTTGATGGAAAGGTTAAAATGTGAACATTAGAGGTTATGCTCGATCCACACAGCAATCGTATAGAGGATACTGCCGGCGCTCTGGTCCGCCGGTTGCGAGGGCGTGAGCCCGAGGTTATGGTCGATTTGTACGATCTTTACGGCCGCCTTTTGTACGTCTTAATCGTGCGAATTGTGCATAATCCCTCCGCTGCGGAGGATTTGGTGCAAGAATCTTTCCTGCGAGCATGGAATCGATCCGGCCAATTAAGCGACGATTACGGTTCTGTCGGTCCCTGGCTGGTGACGATTGCCCGGCATTGCGCTCTCGATTATTTGAAATCTTCGCAGGCTCATCTTTCAGCCCAAGTGGCAATTGAAGACGCGCATTTTCCATCAGTTACGATGGATTCCGATATTCTATCGTCGGATCGCGCCCGTCTGATCGCCGTCGCTTTTCAGAATCTTTCGGAAAATCAGAAGCGGGTAATTCAACTTTCCTTTTATGAAGGGCTCTCCCATTCCGCAATCGCTGAGCGTCTGCATCAACCCCTGGGTACGGTAAAAGGCTGGGCCAGAGCAGCATTATCGCGGCTCAGAGGGAAACTGGATCCGCAAATGAACAGCTTCGTCGTGCGTCGCTGATTGGCAATGACTGGCAATTCGAGCAAAGCCGCTAAGCTTCAAAGGGAAGTAAATAGCAAAATAATGTCAGCCCTTCGTGGTCCCGGCAAGGACCTTGCGTCCGGTCGGGAGGGAACTGCCACCGGCTGGCTCCTCTGTGACCGCGAATGCCTTTACGCCAGACAGGATTTCCTGGTTTCCAAACTGGAGAGCGGGCAAATCCTTCGCTCCGACGCTAAATGTGCCGGCGCTGACGATTGGCGAACCTTTATCCCGCATCAGCCAAAGCTGATAGGTTCGGCCGGCCGGAGCGGCGGGCAGATTTACCGGGAAGAATGCCAATCTCGCGTTGTCGGCGATCAGGGCTAAGCCGTAGTTAGCCTGGCCGAATTCGGTGCCGCGGAGCTGCACCAGCGAAAGCATTTGCGTATGCTGCTCCATTCCTTTTTTCTGCAAATCGAGAATCGTACGATCACGAGCCACCTCCGCTTCCAGATCGTGCAGTTTACTTTTATAGGTTGAAATTTCAGCCGAAAGCTGATTCGCCCCACGCTTTTTCTCCATCGTCGCGGCGTCAAATGCATTTTGATATTGGCGGTCCGCGGCTTCCTTTTCGCGTGTCGCCGCTGCCAGTAGTGTATTCGTCTGCGATAACCGCTTCTCCAAATCCGCGGCCCTGGTATGCTCCTCCGTTAAAGCCTGCGACATCGCGACTTGGGTCTGCCTGGCGCTCTGCAAATCGCGCGCGACATACGGATCCTGCACGGAAACAATCGCTTCCCGGCCGGGGAAAACGGCAGGCGCATTTCGAGCCGCCACGACCAGGTTTTGCAGTGCCCGATTCTCGGATCCCAGCTTCCTGACCGCGGACGTCTGCTCCTCTATCTGGCGCTGCGCGGCCGCAAGATGTTTCTGATTTTCGAAGCGGCCGATGCGCCAGGAGAGGCCCGTGACGCCCACGGCAATCACGATTCCGGCCGCGATACGCATCCAGGTACGTACCGGCGCAGAGTGAATCTTTTCCCGCTGACCGCTTACGGCGCGGCCAATATTGATGACTCTATCTCTTAGCTCCGGGCTCGGTTCGGCAAAGTCTCCGCCCTGCATGCGCTCCGTCAACGCCGCAAAAATGAACCAGAATTCCAGCGCCTCTTTCGCTTCTAAAAGGCAGATCGCGCACTGGGTGCTAAGATGGGCGCGCAATTGAGATCGCTGTGGATCCTCTAGAGTACCCAGCGCGTAGTATGCGTAATCCTCGGTAGTAAGGCGATCGCAGCTCACGTGTTTGTTTTACCTATCCTTCCTTACGGCGGATCAGCCACTTTGGATCATGCCCGCAATCTATTTATCTAACCTTAGAGGCGCGATCCGCTAGTCCTGGGAAGAGGGTCCTGGGAAGAAAGCGACCTTCCTCTCATTTCGTCCTCGTGACTGATCACGTTTACACCCGGGACAGTGCGAACGCGTCCTTATATTTGCTGAATCGCTCGTCCGATTGTTTCGTTTCGGCTCTGAATATCGGTGTGATCTGCGGAGAAGATTTTTTGTCATTGGGGCTGAATACCGTGAATGCGGGCGGAGGGATTTATATGTCGTCATCAAATGCCAGCGGGTTGGGGCTGCCGGCAATCGCGGCCCGGCACGGTTACCGGATTGGCCACCGTCACCTCGCCGTTCACCTATTTAATGGGCAATGGCGGGCTTCAGGACTTGATCGGCGCGAATCAATGGACCACTGTGCCGATGAACGGGTTTCCCGATGGCGATTACTTCACTGACCCGTTCGCCGGATTGCCTCAACCGCCGGCGCCTACCGGTCTGCCCGATCATCCGGTTCCGGGTGGATTAATCGCCGGCAGTCTATTGGGCGCGCCCACGGTATTGCCGCCGGGCAATTACTACGCGACGCTGCCGATCCTCGGAACGCCCACCGGCACGCCAAGCGACGCCGGCGAGATCTTCATTTTCACGAGTGGTCAATATCCGGGCCTGGTGATGTCGTCCGCACTTGCGAATAGTGGGCTATCATTTCCCCAGGTCCAAGCCGGTCTGATGGCAGGCGTGGAGCCGCAGATCACGCTGCACGGACTCAATAAAAACAGTCCTAATCTGCCTGCCGCGCTCGCGAATTACGCACCGGTGCTGATCTGGCAGGATCGCGCCAATACGACGTTGAAATACACCAGCAACGGGCTGCTCGACCTGAGCTGTGGTGGGATTTGCAGCAACATCCTGTCAGTCCCCGGATCGCAGGAGATGGTTCTGATGGCTTCGCAAAACGGGGGGAATGCGGGAACGAACTTGTATGGCACGATTTATGGGCCGCGAGGTTCATGGCTGACAATCCTCGGCGTGCTGTCTGGCGATACAGTGGCGGGACCTTTGCAGATCATTTCGAGAGCGTTGCAGATGACGTTGAATGCGTCGTTAAATGTGAATCCGCTGCCGAATCCGCCTTCAAAGCTGATTGCGGGTTTGATTCAGTAAAACGGTCGTGGTCGTACGGTGAGTGTGGGAACGGGTACACTCATTTTATGAATCCAACGCGGCGCGAGGCGCTATTAGGGATGGCTGCTGCGCCCCTTGTGGAAGGGACTGCCGACGACTCCGTTTGTTTTATGAGCGCGGTCGAAATGGCGCGGCTGATTCGCACAAAGAAGTTGTCGGCGCGCGAGGCGCTGGCGGCGCATTTAGAGCTGATCGAGAGGGTGAATCCGAAGGTCAATGCCATGGTGACGCTGGTTCCGGAAATGGCCGCCGCCGCGGCTGCCAAGGCCGACGAGAGGCAGGCCCGCAAGGAAACGCTGGGACCGTTGCACGGGTTGCCGGCGGCGCACAAGGATCTGGTCGAGACTCGCGGCATTCGCACAACGTTTGGATCGCTGCTCTATAAGGATTACGTTCCGGCTGAGGACGATTTGATTGTCGAACGGCTGCGGCGCGCGGGCGCGATCACTATCGGCAAGACCAACACGCCGGAATTCGGAGCCGGATCGCAGACGTTCAATAAGGTCTTCGGCGCAACCCACAATCCTTACGACCTGGCGAAAACTTGCGGAGGATCTTCCGGCGGAGCGGCGGTGGCGCTGGCTTGCGGGATGACGCCGGTTGCCGATGGCTCCGATACCGGCGGATCCCTGCGCAATCCCGCGTCGTTCTGCAACGTGGTCGGATTCCGGCCTTCGATCGGACGCGTGCCGAGCCCGAAGGCGCCGTTCGCGTGGTCCACCCTCAGCACCTCGGGATGCCTGGGGCGTTCGGTGGCCGATCTGGCGCTGGCGTTGAGCGCGATTACAGGTCCCGATTCACGAGCGCCTTTATCCATCAACGAACCGGGAGAGCGATTCGCGCGGCCGCTCGGGCGCAGCTTTAAAGGCGTGCGGGTGGCATGGTTCAAGGACCTGGGTGGCGTCCCGTTTGACCCTCGCGTGCGTGCGATCGTCGATGGGCAGCGCAGGACATTCGAATCGCTGGGATGCATTGTGGAAGAGGCGGAGCCGGACTTCGCGCCGGCTGAGATCAGCTTTCGTATCCTGCGCGCGTGGAGTTCAGCTAATGCGCATGGCGCGCAGTTCCGCGAGCATCCGGATGCTTTTAAGGACACGCTGAAGGCCGAAATCGAGGAAGGGCTGCGGCTGACGGTGCGGGACATTACGAGGGCCGAGATCGCTCACGGACAGATCTGGCGCCGCTTTCAGGCGTTCCTCGGCGATAAATACGAATACTTCGTTCTGCCTACCTCGCAGACGCCGCCGTTCGATATCAACACGCCTTATCCCACGGAGATCGCGGGCGTGAAGTTCGACAACTATATCGACTGGATGAAGTCCTGCTGGTATATTTCGGCGACGGGGAATCCCGCGGCTTCCGTACCCGGCGGCTTCACAGCGGAAGGTTTACCGGTTGGGTTGCAGATCGTCGGCCGGAATCAAGAAGATTTCAGCGTGTTGCAGATGGCGCATGCGTTCGAAGAGGCGACCGGCTTCGGGAAGCGTCGGCCCGGGGTTGTCTAAGTTTTCTACAGAACGCTTCCGGACAGGGCGTTTTGGAGGAACACGGCGATGGCTTCGGTGAGGGCGCGCGGATACTCGGTACGAACCATGGCCAGCGCCTGGCGGCGCACCAGCGTGTGGCCGGTGACTCGCATCACGTGGAAAGAACGGCTGGAGCCTTGTAGCGCCGAGCCCGGCAGAATCGAGTAGGCGAATCCAGACTCGACCAGGCTCTCGATCGCTTCGGTATCGTCGGCTTCCATAATGACGCGCGGAGAGAGTCCGGCCTCACGAAAAAACTGGTCGATGATGGACCGCATGTTGCTGCGTTTGGGATAGAGCACAAAAGGCGCGGCGCCCAATTCCTCCAGTCCCACGTTTAAAATGCGGCTTCCGCGCACACGCGTATGAGACGGCCGAAGCACCAGCAACTCCTCTTCGAAAAGCGGCACGATTCGGAGCTGGTCATGCGTTACGGGAAGAGAAATGATGCCCAGGTTGCAGGCTGATCGCGTCGGGAGTGATGTACATCTTCTGGGCCGCCAGGGTGACGCCGGTGTTGTCCATGACGGCGAGAAAAAGTTCTAATTGGCGAATATCCATGATGCATCCACGGAATGATCGTTGAGTTTTGCTAAATATAACATTAAGTCATTTGTTTTTGACAGATCCGTGAAATCAGCGTAGTTTCATCCTAGTGCTGTCTCGTTAAATAGCTTCCCGAGGGGTGAACGATGATCTCGGTAGATCCACGCAAGTTATTTATTTTGTTCTGTTTGGCGTTATCGCCGTATGCGCGTGCGCAGACTGTCGCCGTGGCTGAACTCGACGGACATATTGGAGACCAAAGCGGTGCCGGGATCCCGAACGTGCAGGTGAAGATGATCCAGTTGGCTACGCAGCAGCCGCATGTGACCGTCACAGACGCAGCGGGAAGGTATCAGCTCCCGGATCTTCCGGTGGGCGCCTATCGGCTGGAGGTGAACGCATCAGGATTCAAAAACTATATTCAAAACGGCATCATTTTGGAAGTTTCCCAGCACGTGGAAGTGGACGTCACAATGCAGTTGGCTGTATTTCTAAAAGGAAATCCTCAACTTCTGAGCCTAGAGCCTATGGCAATCGTTTGAAGCGCTTAGAGGAGTTACATCTCACGTTTTCCCACACGGTTAACGCCGCCGTTAACGCTAACGAATAGGCCTCTTGTAAGTTATCGGCCTAATCGGTTATACTCGAACGCGGTCTTTTAAAAAACCACGAGGTTTTCATAAAAGCGGGCGTTTGGGGACGTTCTCTTTTCAACATTTTAACTATGCCTTCCACGGTGGAATTGCGTGAAGAAAAGGCTGAACTCGAAGCAGTGTTTGCTTCGGGGATTTTCAGCCGCGCGCCAGGTCTGGCGCAGATGCTGAGTTACGTCTGCACCAAGTATTTCGAGGGTCAGGCCGACCAGATCAAAGAGTACAATATCGCGGTTGAAGCGTTGGGCCGCCCGGCTGATTTCGATCAGAAGCGGGACTCTATTGTTCGCGTGGAAGCGCACCGCCTCCGGAAACGGCTCAGCGAATATTACGACCGCCAGGGTTCTTCTCACCGCTTGCGGATTGTCCTGCCTTCAGGCCAGTATGTGCCTCAATTTCAAGTGGTTGAACCGCAACAGGCGGAGCCGGGCACGGAAATGGTCGCCGTCGCCCCGCTGGTGATTGTCGAGCCGGCCGTAATCGATCGCCAACGGGTTGCCAATAATCTGTCTAAAAATAATCTGGCTGCTAATAATCTGGCTGCTAGTAATCTGGCTGCTAGTAATAATGACGCCCGGCTCCCCGCTCGGAAGTTCTTCCGGAGGGCAATTCTGCTCCTCGCCGGCCTGATCGCCGCGGGCGCGATCATCTATCTCGCCACGCGGCCCCCTTCGCGGTCCGTTGCGATCGCCGCTCCTTATATTCCTTTGGCGGAAGGCAACGAAATCCGCATCCTGGCCGGAGCGACCGAGGGGCCTTTCACCGATCAGTCAGGCCGCGCCTGGGAACCGGATCGCTACTTCACCGGTGGCTGGGTGTCCACCTCGCCCGGGCATCTCGTCGAAGGCACCCGCGATTCGCACATGTATCAATCCTGCCGCGAAGGAGATTTTCAATACGATATTCCCCTCAAGCCGGGAGTCTATGAACTGCATCTTCACTTCGCTGAAACGGTTTACGGGGAGCACAACCCGGGCGGAGGCGGCGAGGCCAGCCGGATGTTCCAGGTCGATGCCAACGACAAGCGGCTGCTCGACCTTTTCGATGTCATTTCGGACGCGCATGGCGCCAGCGTTGCCGACGAGCGCATTTTCAAGGACATTTCCCCTGCCGCCGATGGCAAGCTTCACTTGCGTTTCACTCACAAGGTTCGCGATGCTTTCGTCAACGCGATTGAAATCGTGCCCGGCCTTCCCGGCCGTCTGCGGCCGATTCGCATCGGAATGCGCGACCAGTCCTACACCGATAAGAAGGGTAATCTGTGGATGCCCGATCGATATTACCGCGGCGGCCAAGTGATTTTGCGCACCCGGCTCGTCAGCGGGACCGATGATCCAGAGTTATATCGAGGCGAGCGTTACGGCAATCTGACTTACACCATACCGGTGGCGTCAGGCTCCTATTCGCTCACGATGAAATTCTCCGAAGGCTGGTTCGGACCAGGCAAACCGGACGGCGGCGGGGTGGGGAACCGCAGGTTCGATATTGTGGCAAATGCGCAGATGCTGGCCCATAATTTGGATATTTTTAAGGAAGCTGGCGGCTCGGACCGCGCCTTGGAACGGACCTACCACAATCTCCGCCCGAATCCACAGGGAAAGCTCGTCATCTCGATGATGCCCAGTGAAAATTACGCCTTAGTGAATGCGATCGAGGTTATCGACGAAGGTCGATAGCCTTGTGTGGAGCACACGCCGCTAATCAACCACCAGCGGTGATAAGATCAGCGATGAAAGCGATGAATATGTTGCGAATCCCCCTCCCTCTCTTCCTTGCTGCCATCTCCTTCGCCGCCGACCCTCCCAACGCGTGTAAAGGCGATCCCACTCATTGGACCCAGATTTTCAACGGCAAGGATCTTGACGATTGGAAGCATGTCGGCCCCGGCAATATGACCGTCGAGGACGGCTTGATTCACACTCATGGCGGCATGGGCCTGCTCTACTGGACCGGCGGCCCCATCGGCAATTGCCGCGTCCACGTGGTCTACCGCATGCGCGACGAAAATGACAACTCCGGCGTCTTCATCCGCATTCCGGTCGAGCCGCGCGAGGAATGGATGCCCGTCCACTACGGCTATGAAGTGCAAATCGACAATCATCCCGAGCGCTCCAATCCGCCTGAGGATGAGACTCATTCGACCGGCATGCTCTACTCCCTCACCAAGCCGCTGGCCAAAGCCTGGAAGCCCGGCCCGCAGTGGAACACCATGGATATCACGCTCGACGGCCCGCATACCATCGTCATGCTCAACGGCGTGAAAGTCACCGACTACACCGAGGGCGATCCCGTCCCCGCCCAGCAGTTCACCTTCGAGCCGAAACGTGGCCTGCGCCCCATTTTCGGCTACATCGGCCTGCAAAACCACAGCGACAACGATATCGTCTTCTTTAAAGAAGTGGCCCTCGAGCCCATAAAAAAATGAGCATGCCCTTGTGGGGCGGCGCCATGCGCTGCCAGCGATAGCGACGAAACGCCCGCCCTTTCCGGACCCCTACCGAGCCGTCACCGCAGGGAGCGGAGTCTTCGAAGGTATTTTCGAGAGTGTCGATTGCCGCGGCCGAAATCGACGCGGCACGGCTGGACGCGTTTGCCGTTTAGAGTAGCGCGTCAGAACCGGGTGGATCCGCCAAATCTTGGCGGCAGCCGGACCGAGACTTCAGCAGAGGATGTTGGCCTTGTAGGGTCGATGAGCCTCTCAGAATTGTGGGCAGGATGGCATCCTGCGCGTCGATTGCCAATCGTCGCCCCTGTTTTGTAGGGCGGCCAATCTTGGCGGCAGCCGACTTTCAGTCGGCTTCTATGCGAACAGCAACCGCCCCTTAGGCTCAGGAATCGCGTGCCCCAGTTCCTTCGCCGTCTCAATCCACTCATCGATAACGACCTCGACATTAGCCAGCGCTTCGAGTCGAGTCGCCCCGTCAGCAGCGCACCCGGCGAGCTCAGGGACTTCAGCGATGAACGACTGATCTTCGTCGCTCCAGTAGAGGATGGTCTCGTACTTGGTCATTCCTTTACTAGTCTATACCGAACGATGACCTTTCGTACCTGCTTGACTTGATACGCCTTCGCGAGCGACCCGAGCGGCTGGATGTTAAGGATTTCCTCAACCCCTGATCGGGTGAAGATGTGGTGACTGCCTCTTACGCGCTCAGAGAAGTTGAACGACGCCAGAAGGCTTCGCAAATCGTCGAAGCGAATGTTAGAGTCTGCGGTACCCCGCAGGACCCGGCCGAGAATTGTTTCTCGCATTTCACTTCCGCGCTTTCATGCCGCCCGGGCTCCGGAATAGGTTGCCAGGGGGAGCCGCCGCAGTTTTCCCAGCGTAAGGATTGGGATTTCCTTGAAGCGAGTTGTCGCCTGACACGGCGACGTTCTCGGCGTAGCGAATGAGACTTTCCTGGAGCGTCGAGCTTGGGTTCGCCACCTGGTCTATTACCGAATTGATTCCCGCAGCAAGAGCGTCAACCTCCTCAGCCTTCTCGGCGATCCGTTTCGACATATCGCCCGCGCTCTCAAGCATTGCCTGAAGAAGCTCAGGAATTTTCTCGATCGCCTGCACTCGTAGAAGTCGAGGAGCCTCACTGAACAGCCATTCCGCTACGTCATTGTCTCTACGGCCTGGATTGTATTCGACAGTCCTTACTGCAACGCCCCATTTGCCGCCAATCTTGGCGTAGCCAAGTTCCTCGCTGTAGTACCAATCGGCGTTGTCATCGCTCTGACGATTGAAGGAAACCCAAGTCGGAATGCCGAGACTGAATTTTTTCAGGACGGCATCAAGCTGGCCTACGGACTTTCCTAATTGGTCGGTAGCCGTATTAAGGCTGGATGCGACGGCGGGGAATTGCTGGATGGACTTCTGCACTCTGTCAACTTTGTCGGACAGAGAATCTCTCTTTGATGCCATACATGGCTCTTTAATTAATGTCTTACGGACAGTAGCTATCCCAGGCTGACCCGGCAAGTAGATCTACCAATCAAAACACTAGCATGACTCACGCCGCAACCGCTTAGTGGGCCTTTATTCCCCCAAATACCGTCCCACCGCCTCTGCCGCCTTCCGCCCCTCCGCGATCGCCCACACCACTAACGACTGCCCTCTCCGAGCATCCCCCGCCGCGAAAACTCCTGGCACCGACGTCGCGTAATCCGTGGTCTCAATATTCCCCCGCGCATCCAGCTTCACGCCGGTCTCTTCCAGCAACCCCGCGCGCATTGGACCCGTGAAACCCATTGCCAGCAGCACCAGATCCGCGTCCAATACGACCTCTTCTCCGGTATCGAGCTTCTTCAAGTGAAGCTGCTTCACATTGCCCGCGTCGTCTCCCGTGAACTTCGTCGTCGACGCCGACCAGTGCCGCTCCCCGCCTTCTTCATGCGAACTCTCGACCCGCAATTGCAAAGGCCACAAAGGCCAAGGCGTCGACGCCGCGCGATTCTCCGGAGGCATTGGCATAATCTCAAGCTGCTTCACCGACGCCGCTTTTTGGCGATGTGAAGTGCCCAGGCAATCGGCGCCCGTATCGCCTCCTCCAATAATGATCACGCGCTTGCCGGTAGCGAGAATCACCGTCGACGCGTCCACCTGATCGCCCGCCACGCGCCGGTTCTGCTGCGGCAGAAAATCCATTGCGAAATGGATGCCGCGCAATTGCCGACCCTCGATCAACATATCGCGAGGCTGCTCCGCGCCCATCGCCAGCACCAGCGCATCAAACTCCCGCAGGTCGTCCGTGTGAACATTCGAGTTGGTCACGAACTCCACGCCTTCAGCCAACATTTGTTCCACTCGCCGGTCGATCCAGCGCTTCTCCATCTTGAAATCGGGAATGCCGTAGCGTAGCAGGCCGCCGATGCGATCGGCTTTTTCAAACACCATCACGCCGTGTCCCGCTCGCGCCAGTTGCTGCGCCGAGGCCAGTCCCGCCGGACCTGAACCGACCACCGCCACGCGTTTTCCCGTGCGCTTCTGCGGAGGCTCCGGATGAATCCAGCCTTGCTCCCACGCATGATCGATGATCGTGCGTTCGATCACTTTAATCGTCACCGGAGGCGCGTTGATGCCCAGCACGCACGCGGCTTCGCAGGGTGCCGGGCAGATGCGTCCCGTGAACTCCGGAAAATTATTGGTGGCGTGCAAAGTGCGCACCGCTTCGCGCCAGCGGTCGCGATAAACCAGGTCGTTCCAATCGGGAATCAGGTTGTTCAGAGGGCAGCCGGTGTTGCAGAAAGGCACGCCGCAATCCATGCAGCGCGCGGCCTGCGTCTCGACCTTCGCGTCGTCGAAGTCCTGATAAATCTCGAAGTAGTCGTTGACGCGCTCCTCCACCGGACGCCGCGTGGGAACCTCGCGCTCGTATTCAAGAAATCCCGTGACCTTACCCATGCGTCACCGCCTTCTCCCGCGGAACACCGAGTACTCGCCTGTATTCATGCGGAAAAACCTTCACAAATTTCGGCTGCATGAAGTGCCACTTGTCTAAGATCCAATTCGCGCGCGGACTGCCCGTCTCCTCGGCATGACGTGCGATCCAGTAGCGCAAAGTTTCAATGTCCGCGGCATCGTCCACCCGTTCCAGATCGACGCTTTCGCGATTGCAGCGCGTCTTTTGGAACTCACCATTTTCATCGAGCACGTAGGCGAATCCGCCCGTCATCCCCGCCGCGAAATTCCTGCCGGTATCGCTCAAGCAGATCACCAGGCCCTTGGTCATGTACTCGCAGCCGTGATCGCCCACCCCTTCGACCACCGCGGTCGCGCCGGAATTGCGAACCGCGAACCGTTCCCCCGCGCGCCCGTTGAAGAACGTTTCGCCCGAAGTGGCTCCATACAAAACCACGTTGCCGATCAGAATGTTGTTCTCCGGCAAAAATGTGGACGTGCGCGGCGGATAGACAATAATCTTCCCACCCGAAAGCCCTTTGCCGACGTAATCGTTGGCGTCGCCTTCCAGTTCAAGCGTCACACCCGCAGTCAGAAACGCGCCGAAGCTCTGTCCCGCCGAACCCGTGAAGGAGAAATGAATCGTGCCCGCTTCCAGCCCCTTCGATCCATACTTGCGCGCGATTTCGCCCGATAACATCGCGCCCACCGTGCGATCCACATTGCGAATAGGGAGCTTAAACTCGACCGGCGTGCCTTTCTCAATCGCATCCTTCGCATAGCCGATCAGCTTCGCATCCAGAGCCTGATCTAAACCGTGATCCTGCGCGACGGTACATCGCCGGCCCACCCGCGCGGGCACCTGCGGATTGAAAAGGATCTGCGAAAAATCGAGCCCCTTGGCTTTCCAGTGATCCACCGCCGGCCGCATTTCGATCATGTCAGCCCGTCCGATCATGTCATCGAGGCGCCGGAAGCCCATCCTGGCCATGTGCTCGCGCAACTGTTCGGCGATGAAGAAGAAAAAGTTGATGACGTCTTCGGGAGTGCCTTTGAACTTCTTGCGCAGCACCGGATCCTGCGTCGCAATGCCGACCGGGCACGTATTCAGGTGGCATTTGCGCATCATGATGCAGCCCAGCGCCACCAGAGGCGCGGTGGAAAATCCAAACTCTTCCGCTCCCAGTAACGCGGCGATCGCCACATCGCGGCCCGTTTGCAGCTTGCCATCCGTCTGTACAATAATGCGGCTGCGCAGATCGTTCAACACCAGAACCTGCTGCGTTTCGGCGAGCCCAAGCTCCCACGGAATCCCCGCATGCTTCAAAGAAGTTAGCGGCGATGCCCCGGTTCCTCCGTCGTGTCCGCTGATCAACACCACATCCGCATGCGCCTTCGCGACCCCCGCCGCGACGGTTCCCACGCCCACCTCGGCCACCAGTTTTACCGAAATGCGAGCCTTCGGATTGACGTTTTTCAAATCGTAAATGAGCTGCGCCAAATCCTCAATCGAATAAATATCGTGATGCGGCGGCGGCGAAATCAGAGGCACCCCCGGAATCGAATGGCGCACTCGCGCAATGGTCTCATCCACCTTATGCCCCGGCAACTGCCCGCCTTCTCCAGGCTTTGCTCCTTGCGCGATTTTGATTTGCAGATCGTCGGCATTCACCATGTAATTGGCGGTTACGCCGAATCGTCCCGAGGCCACCTGCTTGATCGCGGAGCGCCGGTCGTCCTTATAACGGGCTTCGTCTTCTCCGCCTTCGCCGGTGTTGGATTTTCCTCCTATCCTGTTCATGGCAATCGCTAAAGTCTCATGTGCTTCGGCGCTAATTGACCCGAATGACATCGCGCCGGTTGCGAATCGCTTTACTATTTCGCTGGCTGGCTCAACTTGTTCAAGAGAAAGGGGTTTTGCCGCTGAGCGCAGCTCCATCAGGCCGCGCAAGGTGCAGAGTTCGCGATTTTGGCGGTCGATCAGCGCGGCGTATTCTTGAAATGTCTCATAACGCTGGTCTTTTACCGCGTGCTGGAGCTTGGAAACGGTTTGAGGATTTAATAAATGATATTCGCCGTTGACTCTAAATTGATAGTTTCCACCTAAATCCAGCTCGGTTTCCGATTCGGTGATCGGTTTATAGGCGTATTCGTGCTTTAAACGGGCTTCTTCGGCTAGAACTTCCAGGCCGACTCCTTCGATCCTCGACGCGGTGCCAGTGAAGTATTTATCTATCAATGATTTACTCAAGCCAAGAGCTTCGAAGATCTGGGCCCCTCGATAGCTTTGCAGGGTAGAAATGCCCATTTTGGAGAAGACCTTGAGAAGGCCCTTATTGATTGATTTCTTGTAGTTTTTGAGCGCGTAATCGAGCTTAATCGAGCTTAAAACGCCATTTTGTACGCTGTTTTCGATGGTCTCGATAGCTAAATAGGGGTTAATTGCGCTGGCTCCATAGCCGATCAGCATGGCGAAATGGTGCACTTCGCGAGGCTCTCCGGATTCGATAATCAGGGCGACTTGGGTGCGCGTGCGTTCGCGAACCAAATGATTGTGGACGGCGGTCAGAGCGAGCAGGCTTGGGATGGGCGCGTATTCTTCGTCGACTCCGCGGTCGGATAAAATCAGCAGACGATAGCCGTCGCGGATGGCGAGCGAGGCGCGGCGGCACAGACCATCGAGGGCGCGCTCCAATTCCTTTGCGCCACCGGATGCTGGAAAAACAGCAGAAAGAGTAGTCGCGAGAAAATCGCCCCAACTCACGCGGCGCAGCTTTTCGAGATCGAGATTGGTCAGTATCGGATGCGGCAGCTTTAGCGTATGGCAGTGCTGCGGAGTCTCCTCTAAAATGTTTCGCTCCGTGCCGATGTAGCTGGTGAGCGACATGACAAGCTGCTCGCGGATGGGGTCGATAGCCGGATTGGTCACCTGCGCGAAGAGCTGTTTAAAGTAATGGAACAACGTTTGCGGTTTGTCCGAAAGGCATGCCAGCGGCGTGTCCGTGCCCATGGAGCCGACCGGTTCTTCGCCATTCGCCGCCATGGGCGTGATCAGCAAGCGCAGGTCTTCTTCGGTGTAGCCGAAGGCTCGCTGGCGCTGGACGAGGGTTTTCGGATCGAAGCCATAAACGCGCGGAGGCTCCGGCAGCTCATCGAGCATGATCTGATGCTCTTCCAGCCAGGAATGATAGGGCCGGCGCGTGGCGAGAGCATGCTTGATCTCCTCATCAGGGACGATACGGCCTTCTTCCAGATTCACCAGCAGCATTTTTCCGGGCTGGAGACGGCCCTTATATTCGACGTCCTCCGGCTTCACGGGGAGCACTCCGGTTTCGGACGCCAGAATCAACTGATGATCCTTGGTGACGAGATAGCGCGCGGGGCGCAGGCCGTTGCGATCGAGCGTCGCGCCAAGCCATTTTCCATCGGTGAAGGCGACGGCGGCGGGGCCATCCCAAGGCTCCATCAGCGAGGCGTGATATTCGTAGAAGGCGCGCTTTTCTTCGTGCATGGTCGAATCGGCATCCCAAGCTTCGGGGATCAGCATCGCCATGACGTGGGGCAAACTGCGGCCGGCGAGGGTGAGCATCTCGACCGCGTTATCGAGCGAGCCGGTGTCGCTATTGCCGGGCTGAATGACGGGGAAAATTTTCTTGATATCGTCGCCGAACTGATCGGACGCGAGCACGGACTCTCGCGCGTTCATCCAGTTCACATTGCCGCGGACAGTATTAATCTCGCCGTTATGGCAGATGTAGCGATAGGGATGCGCCAGGGGCCAAGTGGGAAACGTGTTGGTGGAAAATCGCTGGTGGACCAGGCAGAGCGCGCTACGAGTGGACGGGTCTTTCAATTCGCCGTAAAATTCGGCGATCTGCGGGGCGAGGAGCAATCCTTTATATACGATGGTGCGCGAGGAGAGCGACGGCACGTAGAAAAACGACTTCTCGCGGATGTCGAGCGCGGCCACCGCGGCTTCGGCGCGTCGGCGCACGACGTACAGTTTTCGCTCCAGTTGATCCTGCGTCCAGCCCTCGGCGCCGCCAAGAAATATCTGCTCGATGTACGGCTGCGTGGCGCGGGCCTCGCGGCCGATTGCGTCGCCATCGATCGGCGTATCGCGCCAACCGAGAACCGTTAAACCTTCTTCGCGAGCGATTCTTTCGACGATGCCTTCGCAGATCAGGCGCTGCTGTTTTTCGACCGGCAGGAACATCATGCCGATGCCGTAACTTCCCGGCTCCGGCAGAGAAAATCCGAGTGCAGCGCATTCGCGGACGAAGAATTCGTGAGGGATTTGAATTAGGATTCCGGCTCCGTCGCCGGTCTCCGGGTCGCAGCCGCAAGCTCCGCGATGGGTCAAATTAATGAGGATTTCGATGCCCTTGCGGATGATTTCGTGCGTCTTCTCGCCATTGAGATTAACGACGAAACCCATCCCGCACGCGTCGTGTTCGTGGCGTGGGTCGTAGAGTCCCTGACGACCTGGAGGGTATTCCATGCTTTACATTACACGATCCGCAGTATCACGTCAACAGGATTTACATGGTTGCAATATTAGTGTTCCTGATTGTATGATAGAGTCAATGGCACACGAAAGCCTGAAATTGTTTCGGGATATCGCACAAACGCGGAGTTTTAGCAAAGGGGCGACGCTCAATGCGATTAGCCAGAGCGCAGCCAGCCAGCAGGTTCAGGAATTGGAGCA
>Ga0116129_1000479_pt1 | contig 25866 bp, 21 predicted proteins | sample June2015DPH_17_2_FD_89732 | JGI IMG/M metagenome (GOLD analysis project Ga0116129, IMG submission 89732) | Peatland microbial communities from SPRUCE experiment site at the Marcell Experimental Forest, Minnesota, USA - June2015DPH_17_10 | ecosystem: Environmental > Terrestrial > Soil > Wetlands...
ACCCCAAGCCCTTGGGTACCTTAAGGCCTTTTGTCCGCGCGGTGCTCTCCAGCGGCGAGTCTCAATCGGCCGGTCGGCTGTTCACCTACTACAATGCCATTCAACCGGTGGCTCAGGTCTATCAAGGCTTTCTAATTCACAGCGCAGGTTCCGGTGCAGCTTTATCGCAATCCTTCGCTGGCGGCGGCGGCCTCGGTGGCAGCCCCATAGCGGCGCCCCCGGGTGTTCCCGTGACCCCAAACATCACGGTTCCTGCAACCGCTTTCATCCGTAGCGATGTGTCCCAGCCGGTGTTGTTCTTCAATACGGAGACCGATGTCGGCCTGCTCGGCGCGGGCTTCAGTGTCCACAACCAGCCGGATAGCGACACCTTCCGAATGTGGGAAGTGGCCGGAACTACCCACGCCGACGCCTATCTTCTCGAGTTCGCCGCCGCGGATGCCGCGAAATCCGGTTTGGCTGCGCCCCCATTCAATTGCGGCAACCCGCCGATCAACAACGGGCCGGAGACTTTCGGTGTGCGTGCTGCGATACACGCGCTTTCGCTCTGGAGCCGGGTGCCGGAGTTCAGGCCGTCGATCGGCCCGCGCTTCTCAGTGCAGATCGTCACTGCACCTGAGCCAGCCGCGGTGATCGAACGCGATCCGGCGACCGGCAATGCCATCGGTGCTATCCGCTTGCCCCAGGTAGCCGTACCGATCGAGACGCTGACGGGCATCCGGCCACCCTTGGCCGTCGCTGGCAATCCGGACTGCGTGCTGTTCGGTGCCGCCAGCCCGTGGGACGGTGGTGTCGATCCCTGGGACGGTACGGGTCTTGACCCCGCGCCATTCCCAGCGCCATCGCTGGCTGCGCTCTATGGAACGAAACCCAACTACCTCATTCGATATGAGTTGGCGACACTGCAGTCGGTTCTCGAGGGCTTCCTGCTAGCGGAGGACGTCCGGGAGGAGGTCGGGCTGGCCGAGGAGGCGAACGTGCCTGAGGGAGCGGCAAGTAACGCCGCCATCCTTCCCAATCCCTGACTTCAATTCCGCCGCTGGTCGCGACATCGGTCGCGATCAGCCCCTAATCGAGCACCCAGGGGCCCGCTTGCGACGTTTTTTGGCGACAGTGGACATCGGGGTGTAGTCGTTGATACCGTCCTCGGACGCCTTCGTCCGACACCCGTTGGCGCACACGGCTGGGAGCCTTGTCCATGGAATGAATCGATCATGGATGCCTATGACTCGACCACGTGGAGCTTGAATATGGGTGCTAAAAATAGCTTTGTCGCCGCTGCGGTTTTGGCCGGCTTGGCTGCGGCCGCATCATCGGGTTTCGCATCGGAGCCGGTCGTGCCCGATGCCTTGAAGCCCGATACTGCCAAGTCCGAAGACTGGTCGCAGAGCGACAAGTCATCTGAGGCGAAGAAGCTGCCGCTCGACCGTTCCGGCGGCAAGCGATTCGGCAAGGCTTCGTTCTATGCGAATTTTTTCGCCGGTAAGAAAATGGCCGACGGCAACATCATGGACCCGCAAACCGACAATGCGGCGAGCCGGACCTTGCCGCTCGGCACGACGGCGAAGGTCACGAATTTGCAGACAGGCAAGAGCGCGGTGGTGACCATTCAGGATCGAGGTCCGTATGTCGACGGGCGCATCGTGGATCTGTCGCCGGCAACAGCGCAGAAAATCGGTATCACTCGCAAGGAGGGCATCGCCAAGGTTGAGGTGACGCCCATCGCGGTGCCGATGCCCGACGGGCGCATCAAGCTGGGCGCTGCGGCCAGCGATCCGCAACTGGCGATCAACTTGCGGGTCGGCGACAAGGGCGCGGCGCGCTCGAGCTGGTAGCTTGCAGCGTCGCGATTGCGGCGCCGGTGTTCACCCGGCGATCGGCGTCTGCCCGCTGAGCACCTGCTGAAAGCGCGTTCGCTCGATATTGCCGCCGCTTAAGATGACCGCGGCGTTCTTGTTGACCATGCGTTGTTTGTCTTGCAGCAGCGCGGCCAGCGGCGCGGCTCCCGCGCCTTCGGCAACCTGATGCGCGTCGTCGAAATAAATGCGCATCGCTTCGGCGATGGCGTCCTCGGATACCTCCACCCAACGCGACACGCCGCGACAAATGAATGCGATCGCCTGCGCATTCGGTTCGCGCGTCGCCAAACCGTCGGCAAAGGTTGATGCCGAGGCTTGCGGCTGCGGGCTTCCGGCGGCGAACGACCGTGCCGTGGCGGGGGCCTTCACCGGTCCTACGCCGATGATCTCGGTTTTGAGTCCGAGCGAATCGCGCGCCGCGACCAGGCCGCAGATCCCCGAGCCCATGCCGACGCCGACATACACCGCATCCAAGGGCGTGCCGCTGCGAAACAACTCCAGCGCGTAACTGGCGACGCCGGCGACGAGGTCGCGATGAAAGGAGGGCACGAAATGCAAACCCTCGGCCTCCGCCACGCGAAACGCTTCGTGCTTGGCCTCGTCGAAGTCGCGTCCGTATTCGACCACCTTGGCCCCGAAACCGGTAATCGAAGAGTTCTGGTCGGGCGAATTGCCCACGGGGACGTAGATCGTGGCGGCGAGGCCGGCGCGCACCGCGCCAAAGGACAGAGACTGGCCGTGATTGCCGCGAGTGGCGGAAATCACGCCGCGGATGTGCGGCTGCTCGCGGCGCAGCCGGTCCAGGTAGACGATTCCGCCGCGTACCTTGAAGGCGCCGGTCGGGGTATGGTTCTCGTGTTTGACCCACACGGTGCAGCCGGCACGCTGCTTGAGTTTCGGCCATGCATATAGCGGCGTGGGAGCCATCACCTTGTAGACCAGCGCAGCCGCGCGCTCCAGCTCCGCCAATTCGAACGCCAGAGGTTCATTCTGCAATACGACGCTGGTCACGTTTTGTACACCACCAATAAGTTAATACGTTGTTAGACTACATCGCCGCCGCCATCCCGGAGAACTTAGTGCAGCATTCTTGGCAACTCGTGTATCACTCGTTGGGCGCCGCCGCAATCGGCATATTTGTATCGGGGACTTTGTGCATGGGCGCCGCAACGGCGGACGATCTGGAGCCGCCGACCCCCGCGTCGTTCCTTCCCGGCGGTATGTTGGGCGTGCAAATCGGGGCCTCGTGGGAGGAGAGCAAGAAAAGCAAGTCGCTCGAGAATCTGTCCTGTCAGCCGGTTGAACCCAAGGCCGTAGAGGTCGACGAGGTGTGCTTCTTCAGTACCTCGGCGGCCAGCCGCGTGGCCGGCGCGCAGATCCATGATGGCTTCATCGCGCGCAAGGGTGATCGCGTGGTGTTGATCGGCACGGGCATCAGCATCAAGAATGCCGACGATCCGCTGGCCGAGGCGGTGGTGCGCAGCTTTGAGCTGCAGGTGCACTCCACCTTCCAGCACACCGGCGATGATGTGCTTTTCGTGCATATGCCGGCGAGGCACCTGACCGCTCAGCAGCTCGACGGCTACTCGCAACATGCGCCGGTGTTGCTGGTACAGCTCGAGCCGAAGACCCACCGTGAGATCGCCGTGCTGTATGGGTATCTTGCGCCCGTGAATCTCTTCGGCGCGCTCGCCGCGGAGTAGCGGCTCGCGGCCGAGCAGCGGCTTTCGACCGAGTGGCGGGCGCGGCTCACCCGCTGGCGCCGGTTCGAAAAATAGCGGATTATTGCGACCCAGCATCTCGGGATGGTCATGTCTGTACGCGCGTTCGGACTGGTGTCGTTTGCTCTTGTTACATCGCTAGGCTTCGCCGCGGGCGCCCGCGCGGATCAAGTGTTGTTGCGCGATATAGCGCAAGCGCCGGATGCGGCGCAGCTGCACGCCACGGTGCAAAGCCTGGTGAATTTCGGCACGCGGCATACGTTGTCGGACACGGTGTCGTCGAAGCGCGGCATCGGCGCGGCACGGCGTTGGGTGCAGTCGCGCTTCGAGCAGATCGGGCGCGATTGCGGTGGGTGCTTGCGCATCGTGACGCCGTCGCAGACGGTGACCGGGGCGCGGGTGCCGAAACCGACCGACATCGTCGATGTGGTGGCCATTCAAACGGGTACGACGGATCCGCAGCGGGTGATCGTGCTGACCGGACACATCGACTCGCGAGTCACGGATGTCTTGAATGCCACCGCGGATGCGCCGGGCGCGGATGACGATGCGTCCGGCGTGGCGTTGGTGGTTGAGGCGGCGCGAATCTTGAGCCGCTACAAGTTCGCCGCGACCATCGTTTACGGGGTGCTGTCCGGCGAGGAACAGGGCCTGTATGGCGGCAAGGTGCTGGCCGAGTATGCCAAGGCTCAGGGCTGGCGCGTCGAGGCGGACCTCAACAACGACATCGTCGGCGGCACGCAGGGTTTGAATGGCGTCATCGACAACACCCGGGTGCGGATTTTTTCCGAGGGCGTGCGGGCGGTGGAGACGCCGGAGGATGCCAGGCAGCGGCGCTATGAAGGCGGGGAGAATGATTCGGCATCGCGTAACGTGGCGCGCTATGCCAAAGCTCTGGCGGAGACCTACATTCCCAATTGGACTGTGGCATTGGTGTATCGGCTGGATCGTTTCGGCCGCGGCGGTGATCATTCGGCGTTCAATGATCTGGGATTTCCGGCGGTGCGCTTCACCGAGAACTCGGAGGACTACCGGCATCAGCACCAGGACCTGCGCAGTGAAGCGGGGGTAGAGTACGGCGACAGCATCGCGCACGTGGATTTCCCGTATCTGGCCAAGGTGACGGCCACCAATGCGCTGACTGCGGCGGCCATGGCTGCAGCGCCGCCGCCGCCCGCCGATGTAAAAATTGCCGGTGCCGTGACCGCCGATACCAAGCTGTCGTGGAGCGCGTCGCCGGGCTCGCCGGCCGCGAGCTATCGGGTGCATTGGCGCGATACGGCGTTGCCCTCGTGGAGGTTCTCGCGCGATGCGGGCGCGGCGGAGTCGATCACGCTGAGCAACGTCGCCATCGACGACTTTGCGTTCGGCGTGGCCAGTGTGTCGGCGGATGGCTTCGAAAGCCCGGTGGTGTTCCCCGGCGCCGCGGGAGCGTTCTGGCCGCGTCAGCCGCCCTGAAGCGGCTGCGCTCGGGTTCATGTCCGTTTCTACCCTGCCGATCTTCCGCATCGTCGGCTTCTCGGGCCATCGGCAGCTTGCCGAAACGACCGAGCCGGCTCGAGCCATCATGGCAGCCGTCAACGAACTGCGGCGCGAGGCGCCGGGCGACTGGATCGGCTTGTCGTCGGTGGCGGCGGGCAGCGACCAATTATTCGTCCGGCAGGTGCTCGAGTTGGGGCTGTCCTGGCACGCGATTCTGCCATTGCCGCGAGCGCAATTCCGAGAGGATTTCACACCCGGCGATTGGGCCACGGCCGAGCAGTTCTTGTCGCGTGCAGATCATGTGCGCGTCATCGGCGAGGGTGCTTCGCGCGAAGATGGCTATCTCGATAGCGGGATGGAGACGGTAAACGACGCTGATGTCTTGATCGCGCTGTGGGACGGACTGCCGGCGCGAGGCAAGGGCGGCACTGCCGAGGTGGTCGAATACGCCAAAGCGCTGGGTAAGCCGGTGCTTATCATCGATGCAAGCACGTTTGCGGTTCGCAAACTCAATTGGCACGCGCTCAATCAGCACGAAGACAGCCTAGCCGAACTGAATCGACTGCCCGACACGGCCAAGGTCGCAGCGGACGAGTTGGTCGCAGCGGGAGAGTTCAAGGGCCCGCAAAATATTCGTCGGTTTCTGCAGAAATGCGATGCGGCAGCGAGCCGCGGCGCCCCGCAATTCCGGCGTCTGATCGCCTCGACGGTGGTACTGCACGTCGTTGCTACCCTCATCGCCGCCGCAGCGCTCGCTTACGAATTTCATTCCGCGGCGCTGCCGTGGATCAAGCTTCTCTGCTTGATGGGCGCGTTGGCCGTGGCCATCGAGTTGCGGCGCCGCGGACACTCGCACCGCAGTTGGGTGCGGTGCCGATTGGCGGCGGAATTTTGCCGTTCAGCGATCGCCACCTGGGGCCTGCCGCGCGCGGCGCCGCTGTTCCAGGATCTGAATCTACCGGTGGTTCACGGCCTGACTCGCTCGTTGCACATTCTGCATAGCCGCTCGGCGGCGACCGATCCTACGTCCATGCCCGCGTTCAAGCAGAACTACATCGCGCGGAGAATCGACGATCAAATCGCTTACTACGAGCGCCAGGAAGGCCGCGCGCTGCCGCTATTCAACCGCCTGAAAATAGGATTCTGGGCCTCGACCATTTTAGCGATCACCTGCACCTTGATCTACGCGCTGGCGCGGACTTGGAACTTCGAGCCAAGCTTGTGGGTGGTTTCTTCGGTATTCCACTTCTTGCCGATCACGCTGCCGGTGGTGGCCGCGGCGTTCATTTCGCTCATTTCGATCAACGACCTGCAGCGCCGCGTCGCGCGCTACCGTGAGATGAAGTTCATGTTGCTGGACAGCCGCAATCAGGTGAAATTCTGCGAGACGTGGAACAGCTTGGAGCGCGTGGTGCTGAAGACGGAGCGCGCGCTGCTGCAAGAAGTGTTGGAGTGGCATTCGATCACCAGCTTCAGCGAATCGCACTGAGCGGGAAAGATACTATTCATGTTCTAGTTGCGCTGCAGCCAAACGACTACGGCTGCGAACGCGAGATATAGGCCGCCGATCGGAATGAGATTTTTGGCGCTGACCGCGCGGGGGCGAAACAGAGTCCACAGCGCCGCCACGGCCGCCGCGGTGACGACGCCGGCAGCAATCAACGGTCCATCGAAGCGCCAAGTGGTGAAGAGCACCCCGAGCCCGGCCGGCACTGTCGCCTGAATCATCATCGCGCCGGAAATATTGGCCAGCGCGAGTCGCTCGCGACCCTGCCTGACCCAAATGACGGCGTTCAATGTCTCCGGAAGTTCAGTCGCCACAGGACTCAGCAACAAAGCCACGAATTGCGCCGAGATGCCCAGCCCCAAGCCAATCGTCTCGAGCTGACCCACGAATACTCGCGATGCAATGGCGATGACGATCAAAGCGCCCAAGGTCTGAATGCTGGCCCAACCCAAACCCGGGTTTTGATCCCGAGGGCGAAATTTCAACGGCTCCAATTCATCGTGATCATGTGTTGATTGACCGTCGTTGCGCATTTCCCGCCACACGTACAGCCCGTAGGCTGCGAATAGCCCGAGTCCAAGCCAGCGTTTGAATTGAAACTCGACCAAGCCTAAGCCGATAGAGACGCTGAAGATCAACAGGAACCAGCCTTGATCTCGGCTGAGCCGGGCGCAATCGACTTCCAGGCGGGCATCGCGACGCTTGAGCTTGCGCTGGCTAAGCAGCAGCACGATGCCGACCACGGCATAAGTAATGGTCGCAAGAACCAACGGTCCACCGACCGCGGCCCCGACGCCAATATTCTTTTGCGCCGCATCTCGTCCGAAAACGACCGCCACAAAGGTGACGGCGGATTCAGGCAGCGCGGTTCCAAAGGCGGCAAGCACGGTGCCGGTGGTGGTCGAGCCTAAATTCAGCCGCCGGCCGACCCACTCGACGCCGTTTACGAAGTATTCGCAAGCCAGATAGATGAGGCCGGCGCAAATCAAGAAGAGGATTATGCTGAAGAACATGAGAACCTTGAGCGCCAGGCGATGCGAACCATGGCTCTGCGACCTATGGCTCTGCGACCTTTGCAGGTCCCCAATGACAATTCAAACTTAGATTAAAGGCTCGGCGAAATAATCGCAACGACCTCAGGTTGAGGTGCGCGCTCAACATGGGCGCTCGCAAACCAAACGCCTCGGGGCTTGTAGCTGAGCGAGGGCATAAGTATCGTGAGGGTTTACAGGCACGCATGTCGAGCGCAGTATTTCCAGGGAAGGAAGCTACAAAATGAACAGGATGGCGTTGCTGCTCCTCTACTGTGCCGTGTCCGCCGCGCCCTACGCTCGGGCGGATGACGCGGCGGCCCTGGCCGTGTTGCGTGCCGGCTGCGCGCAGGACGCACAGACGCTATGCGCCGGCGTGCAGCCCGGCGGCGGCCGAATCCTCGCCTGCTTGAAGGAACACAAGGACGCGCTCTCTGATAAGTGCAAGCAGGCTGCTCAAAAGGCGGCGAGCATGGGCGGCACTCCGGCGCCCACCCCATCCCCCAGCGCGCCGCCACCGAGCGCTACGCCGCCGAGTGCGCCGCCACCCTCGAGCACGGCCAAGCCCGCCGCACAAGCGGCCGCGTCATCCGCGGCCAAACATGGCGCGGGCGCCGCCACTGTTGCTTCAGGCTCTGATCTGCGCCTGAAGAAGGCGCAGATCATGCTCAAGTTCGATGACTCCGAGCAGCTGTCGCCGGCGATCGAAATGTTGATTCCCGCTGCCTGGGCCTTCACGGGCGGGGTGAATATGTACGGCGGCAAAACGGGATGCTTCAGCGAAAGCTTTTCAGTGCTCTGGGAGGCCAAGGGCGAGGACGGCGTCACGAAACTTCAAGGCGTTCCCAATTACGCCTGGCAATACTCCGATGATCCGCAGGAGTTGCAGAAACTCACCGATCCTAACCGGCGCACGCACAACGGGAATACCACGGGGGGTAACGATCTCTGCCCGGTGTCAAAACCCTTGAACGCAGAGCAATATTTCCGCCAGATAGTGCTGAACGACCTGAAGCCCCAGATGACGGTGGTATCGATCGAGCCGTTTCCCGATCTGGAGCAGTTCGTGCGTCAGCGCAATGGACTGCCGCCCAGCGACGGCGGTAACGGCGGCGCCCGGGTCGACGCGATTCGGATACGGCTCGAGTTTCAAAAAGACGACAAACCGATGGAGCTCTGGTACGCGGTGGTGCTCGTGACTCAAACCTATCGCGTCGGTCGAGGGTCTCTTTACGACATGCACGCCGTCGGCCAAATGGCGTTGGGCGCGCCGAAGGGCAAGCTCGATGCCGACGACAAGCTGTTCAAGGTGGTGATGAGTTCCGTTCAACCCACGCCTCGATATACCGCCTTTACGAACAAGTGGATCGCCAGCTACTACCAAACACAAGCCAAAAAAGAGGCCGCCATGGACAAAATCCAGGCCGATCTCGACAACTTCATCACCCAGACCTACCTTCACATGAGCGCCAATGCACAGCGCGTATCGGATCAAGGCTTTCGCGCCGCCGACCAGAACATCAGGGATGTGCAGACGTTCCGCGATCCCTCGACCGGGCGCACGTTTGAGCTGAGCAACCAGTACGGCCACGCCTGGCTGAACGGGGCCAATGAGTACGTGATGAGCGATGATCCGAACTTCAATCCGAACTCGCAGCTGTCGGGAAGCTGGAATCAATTGCAGCCCGTGCCGCCTTAGCCCGGGTCAGAACTTGGCCGTAAACGCCGCGAACAACTGGCGCCCGAACATGTCGTAGGTGCTGTAGGTATTCGCGGCGCCGCCCGCAACGATGAAGGAATCGACCACGGGCGGATCCTTGTCGAGGATGTTGTTGGCGCCAACGCGCACTTGCAGGATCTTGTTGACGTTCCAAGTTGCTTCCAGATCCAGGTAGTTGTAGGCCGGAATTCTGGCGTTGAAATAATCGTATGCACCCCAGGTGGCGAAATGCAGGGTGGGATCGGAGCTGTTGTTGTCTTCCGAGACCGCACCGATGTAGCGCCACGTCAGCGAGGCGGAGATGCTCCAGGGTGTGTCCCAGGTGGTGCGAAACAGGTGGTGCCAATGTGGATTGACGGTTTGGCAGGTTTCGCCGAACAGGCCGGCGCAATCGTAGGTATGCGCGCCGGGCAGCGGCTGAGTCTCGTTGTGCAGCAGGTACGCGCCGTTCAATGAGAACAGCAGCGCGCCGAAGCCGGTCGGCAGTTCAGCTTTGTAATCTAGCTGCGCATCGATGCCGCTGACCAGTGCGGTGCCCAAGTTGTAGTCTTTTTGAATGACGTAGCCGCCGGAGGCGATGCTGTTGCCCGTCAAACTGCCGGTGCTGGGCGAGCGCACGATCTGGCTGCAATAGGTGGGATCGCCGGTATTGGCGCAATTGGACAGAATGACCAGATACGGTATGACGCCGATCTCGTCCTTCACCTGGATATGGTAGTAGTCGATGCTGCCGGTGAGATGCGGGATCTGCGCCGGTGCGAAATTGACGCCGAGCGTGTAGGTATCGGCCTGCTCCGGCTTCAAGGCGGAATTGCCGCTCGTTTCCTGGGATAACTGGTCGGCGGTGCCTTGAGGAATGGAGCCGCTGTTGTACTGCGCGGCGCTCACGCCGGTGCGTTCACACTGCAGCAGCGTGAAGGTGACGGGCGGCGCGCACGGGTCGTTACCGATGGAGGCGAGTCCGACGATGGGTGGTGTAAAGGCTTCCGCGACGCTGGGTGCGCGGATCGCGCGATCAAAGGATGCCCGCAAGCGATAATCCGTGATGGGAGCGTACTGCACTTCGAACTTGTAGGTATCGGTCACGCCCGCCGTCGAGTAGTCCGAGCGGCGATAGCCCGTGTCGAACAGCAACTCGTGGGCCCCCGGTTGATTCTGCAGTAGCGGCGTACGCAATTCGATGAATTCCTCGGACACCGAGATGCTGTCGTCGATCGGCGCGACGGCGCTGCCGAATCCGGACAACAGGCCGCTCTCTTCGGCGGCGTCGGGCTGCAGAGATTCGTGATCGGTGCGATGTTCGAAGCCGATGTTCACGCCGACGCCTTCGGTGGCGAGCGGCGACTTGATGCCGTATTCGCCCAGCTTGCCGGTGACATCGGCATGCAAGGTGCGCAACGTGGAGGCCCCCTGTGCCGTGCCAAGCTCGTATAAGTAATTGAGCGCGGCCTGGGTGACGCCGCCGTCCTGGAAGATGTTGTAGGGGACGCATCCGGTAACGGCGCTGATGCAGCGCGGATTGGCGACGGTGCCCGTGACCAGCAGCGCATTGCTGATGCTGGCGTAATTCAGGTACTTCTGATTGGAGTCGGAGAACGCCGTGTAGAAGTACTGGCCGTAGATGTCGTAACTCCACGCACCTGCAAAATCGCCTTTGCTGCCCAGCACCGCCCGATAGTTGGTGTGCTCGAAATCGGTGGAGCGGTCGCCGCCTTCGATGTTGCGCCGGCCGATCCGGACCTGGACCGTGGCCGATCCCGGGTTGGCGGTGTCTTGGGCGATTTGCGCGGGCGTACAGAGAATGCCTTGCTGCCGGGCGCTCAACAACGGATTGCTGCAATTGATGTAGTAGTCTCCCGCACCGGTCGGATCCAAGGGATTGCTGTCCTTGAACAGCGCCGCGGGCGCGACCTGTTGATGAGTCTGGTCATCCATGAAAAAGAATTCGCTGTAGGGATTGAAGTACTCATCGATGTCGTCATGCGCGATGAATGCCGCGTTGTAGCGATCGTCCTCGCGCGTCATGTAGATATAGGGCTGCGAGTTGTAGACGGCCGGCGGCGTGGTCGCCACCGAGCCGTTCGGGACGAAGCTATGCCCGTACACGCTGTAGGCGGTGCCTGCATTGGGACCCGCCGTCGGCTCGAACCAATTCGAGTTCGTCGAACCACCGCAGGAGACGCCGGTGACGCTGTCGGCGGCGTTCATCACGGGGTACAGTTGGCAGGCGCCGAAATCGCGTTGACTTGCGGAGACGGGATCAGCGTGCCGGTAGCTCAAGTACGCAGTGACGTTGCCGTTGCCATCCGCGAAGTTCGTCCCCATCAGAATATCGAAGGTGCGGTTCTGACCATCGAGCGTGTTGCCCGTCGGCGGCGTGTCGCCAAACTGCCGCACCAAGCCTTCGACGAACCTATCATCGTTATCGTGCACGTTGGCGCCGGCTTGGCCGTCGACCTGGAACCCCTCGAAGTTGCGCTTCATGATGAAATTGATGACGCCTGCGATGGCATCCGACCCGTAAGCGGCGGATGCGCCGCCGGTGACGACCTCGACCCGATCCACCAGGCCCGCGGGTATTTGGTCGAGATCGGGGGCCGGCTGCGAGATCGCCGTGTTTGGAGAACCGACGCCCAAGCGGCGGCCGTCGATCAGCACCAAGGTACGGCCGGGGCCGAGACCGCGCAAATCCGCGGTGGCGACGCCGCCGGCGGAGTTCAATCCCGATGTGCCGTTGCCGAGGTCCTGGCCCAGGTCGTTGGTAGAAATCTGCGGCAGTTGGCTGATGATATCCGTGATGTCGGTCTTGCCGGACACTCGGATGGACTCGGAGGAAACGACCTGGATGGGGCTGGTGCTCACTTCATTCGGCGAGGCGATGCGCGAGCCCGTGACGATGATTTCTTGCAGCTGCGGCGATTCTTCGGGTGCGGGTGCTGGCACGGATTGCTGCGCGGGAGTGGCCGGTGCGGCTTCGGCCAGCAGCAGCGCATCGGCTGATATGCCGTGCGGCACCGGCGCGCCGGATTCGATGGTGTCGCTGCCGGGCTTCTGCAGCAGCACGTCGGCTCCTTGCGGCGCCGCTGCGACTTCCAACGAGTAAACCGTGACGGTTTTTTCGTCGAGATAGCGGTACGTGAGACCGGTACCCTCGAGCAACCGATGGAAAGCCTCATCGGTGGACAGGTCGCCTTCCGCGCCGTTGGTCTGCAGATTGCGCACCGTGCTCGACAGGTAGAGCACCTGCAAGCCGCGGCTCTGCGCCAGTTGCTTCAGTGCCGGGCCGAGTCCTTGCGCGGCGATGTGCGTGGGTTGCTTGCGCTCGGAGGCGCTGGCGCTGTCGGCCGTGGACAAACTGACCATGGACAGGAACATGCTCGTCGCAATGACTGCCATACACGTAAACGCTCCCGCGCCTCTCAAGAGGTTCTTGATGCAGGCCGGCCGACATGGTCGCCGGCTCTGTTGGAAGTAGAGCGTTGTCACATAGAAAGTGGGTATGGTTAGCGCGCTTCGCGGCGAACGACGCGCACTTGATTCTCCGTTTCGATGACTTGGATCGAGTTTTGACTGCGTAGAAAGTTGATGAGAGATGCGGGATCGGTCGATGAATAGACGCCGCTGATTTTGACCTTCTGCAATTCCTGATCATCGATGGTCAGCGGCCGTCTGTTGTATCGGTTGAATTCTTCGGCGACGTCGCTGAGCGGCGTCTCCTCGAACATCAGGCGTTTTTGCACCCAAGCGGTGGCCACCGAGGTGTCGGTGAGCGTCGGCTTGGCGACGGTGTGCGGCGCCACGGTAAGCTGTTCGCCTGCCGACAGCACTACGGGTGTGGTGCCGCCGTTGCCCGAGGGGTCGTAGGCTTCGACCCGCCCTTCGACGACCGTCACGACGGTCGCGACTTGTTTTTTATAGACATCGAATTCGGTGCCGACGGCGCGCACCTGTGCATCGCCGGCGTGCACCACGAACGGACGATGCTTGTCCTTGGCCACGCGAAACAACGCCTGGCCGTCGAGCAGCATCACATCGCGCTGATAATCCGTGAGATGAACCTGAATCCTCGAGCGCGCGTTGAGTTCGACCGTTGAACCGTCGGCGAGCTGGATGGTGCGCTGCTCGCCGATACTGGTGACATAGGAGTCGGAGAAAGCGCTGGTCCGGTATCGAACCGTGACAAAGGCGAGCAGCGCGAGCGCTGCCATGGCCAGCAGCGCTCGCCTTGGTGCGCGCCAAACCTGCAGCGGCCGAGTGCGCGGCTCATTCGTTGCCGGAGCCGGGGCGCCGGCGCACAGCTCGATCACGTCGGCCTCGCTGCGGGCGCGGGCGATCATGGCGGCGATGTCGATCTTCCCTGTGGGGTCCGATGCGGGAAGCTCGGCCCAAACGCCGGAGACCTCGAGATAGGCCTGGATGTATTCAGGCGAGCGGCGCAGCCACTCGATGAAACGCTGGCGTGCATCGCCGCTCACATCGCCGGCCCGGAACTCGATAAACCACGCCGATGCTTCGGCCACGATGGCCGGATGGGTCTTCGCGTTCAAAGGTCCAATCCTCATAGTCTGGTGCTGTGCTCGGTGGTCCGCAGATTGCGGCAGTGTTCGACCGCGCGCGCCAGATACTTCTTGGCGGTTTCCCTCGATACCCCGAGCTCGTCGCCGACCTCCTGGACGGAATAGCCGGCGACTCGATGCAGAACCAGGGCAGTCGCCACCCGGGTCGGCAGGTGGGCGAGGATTCGTTCGAGTTCGTCGAGACGCTGGGATTGAGCAACTTGATCGGGGGGGTCGTCGCTCGAGGGGGTTCGAAGTTCTGAGAACACGTCCGCGATGTCGACCGACACCGGCTCATTCGAGCGTCGCACCGCGTGCTGGTGAATCACGTGGCTGGCGATCGTAAAAAGATAGGCCTCCGGGCTGCGAATGCTCTCGCAGCCTTCGACCCGCAGCAGGCGCAGGAACACCTCCTGGGCCAGGTCTGGAACGTCTGCTGCGTTGCGGAGCCTGATCGAGAGAAATCGGCGTAGCCGGCTCCCGTACCGGGCGGCAATGGTGGCGACGAAACTGCGGGTGTCAGAGTTAGGCATACCCCTCTTTTCTCAAATCGAATCTCCCCTTGAGATTAAGAGCGCATTGCGCTCGAAAGTGGGTATACCGGTTGCAGATTTTTTTTGGGGACCAAGCCGGTGGGGACCAAGCTGGGCTTCAGCTTGGGCGGCGCCTATACCTTACTCCTGCAGGTTCATCTTGCGCAGGATGGCGGCGAAGCGTGGGTCGCCGTGCAGCTTGCCTAGCAGCGGGTCGATCCTGACCCTGCAGGCCGCGCCGAGGGGTAGCTGAGCGGCGCAACGCCGGCGGCTGGGCCTGCTGACGACAATGCATTTCGGCTGGCGGGTTGTGTCTCCATCATAAGAAGTGCATGCTCGACCTGGGATAAGCAGCCGACCTCCCCGAGAGGGCGACCTAAAAATACAATTACGTTGGGGGTCAAATGCAAACCATAATCAAATCTTTGTCCGTCGCTGCGATCCTTGCATGTTTCGCAGGCGCGGCGTTCGCAGCGGACACTGCAGTCGGCACGTGGAATCTTAACCTCGCTCCGGGTGCAGCGTGCGGCCACGCTCCTGGCGGAATCACGGCGTCTTTTGCAGGCGGCCTATCCGCCACAGCAGCCATCGGACGCATGGCGTTATGCGATTTTGAGCACGGTTGACGCGGAACTAATGGCTCGTCAGGGCGATGCGGCAACGGCACGCAGCACACTCGTTGCGGCGTTACCCGTCATCGAGAAGCGATTCGGCCCCACGGGCTTTCAGAGCCTGCTGGCGCAGAGACGATTGCAGTTCGTCGAAGCGCAGGCGCCCTTGAGCGCCAAGACGCGATGAAGAGTGTCGCGATGAACGGTCTACGGCGTCGGCTCCAAGCTCCAACCCTTGGGGTGCGTCAACAAGAGCGCTTCCCCGCCGGATCTGTAGAAGAAGAAGGCATTAGTGGCCGCGCACAAGTCCTTGCCCGTATAAGTGTAAGTCCTGTCATTGATTGTGAATGACGCGGTTTTGTTCTTACAGCTGGCAGCGGTGTAATTGAAGTCGACCTCCAGCACATCCTGAGGATCGTCAACGACGACCACCGAGCCATCCGGCTGAAGCAGCGACAGCGCCGCGCTGCAGGTGCCGCTGGTGCAATTGCCATGCTGGATCGCGCGGGCGTTGTCGAATTGATAGATCATCACCTGTGATTCGATGGTCTGCGCAGGACCGGGCGGCTCATTGGGGGCGGGCCCCCAGTTGAGCATGTAGGCGACACAAATATAGGTAGGGTTATTGGGGTAGACCGAGCCCGTGTAGTACGTATGAGCGCAGGCACGTCATTCGTGCTGCAGACGCACCTCGGGGAAATAAAGCTCCAATGAGCGCCGAACCCACCACGCATTCGGAACCTCGCGGCCGGCAAAGTTGTACTCGTAGAACTGCGCGCGCACGTACAGGGGCGGCTTGTCCGCGAACGGATTCTTGGCGAGCAGGGCCGTCACCGTGGGTTCGTTCTCCAGCAGCCTTTCCAGGAAGCGTTGGAACCACAGCAGGCGCCGCGGATCCTCGAGCGCCGCGAACCACATTTGCCAGTCCAGGCGGGGCTGGTGCGGAATGTTCCAGGGCGGACGGCGCGTCACATCGCCGGGCTTGTAGCGGAACTCGTATTCGCGCCACTGGATGCCGTCGTCGGAGCCCTCGATGACGATTTCATTGCGCTTCGTGGTCATGATCGCGAACAGGCCGTAGGCGTTGGCGATGCGCAGCGGTTCGACCAGCTGGTCGAGGGCCTGCGCGATCCGGGGTGGGTCGCCGCCGAAACGCGCATCCATCTGCACGAGGCTGCAAAATACGATTAGCAGCGCCAATCCCTCGGCGATGAAGCCAACGATCGGTCGCCGGGGACGCGGCGCCGGCGCCGGCATCAGCCGGATCAGATTCTGCGGCAGGATTTTCCGCAAAGCGGCGTCGTCGAACAAGAGCAGGCACAACGACATGGTCTGCAGATTGAACCAGTTGTAGTTGCCGGTGAGCAGGATGCAGATTTGCAGCAGCAATATGCCGAAGGCGGCGAGGAATCGCAGCCGGCGCGGGCAGAAGATGAGAAAGGGCAAAATCAACTCGATGCAGAACATCGCGCCCGTGGCGAATTTCAACACGGCCTGCGGCAACTGCGCGGCGCCCCAGGCGAGCGGTGTCGGCAGCGGCTGCGTCAGGAAGTGATAGGAGAGGGCCGAGAGATTCCACCAGTTGGCATCGCCGCTCAGCAGCTTGACCATGCCCGACATGAACATGAAGCGAAACAGCAGCCAGCGCAACAGCCATATGCCCGGTGTTCTCGCGAAGCTCATCAGCAACGCGAGAAAGCCGGCCTCCACTAAGAAGGCGTCCCACTGGAACGACATGAAATCCTGCCCCGCGTAGAGCAGCGAGAGATACAGCACGTACAGCAGGCACAGGCTCGTTCGAGTCAGGAAATTGAAGGTCAGCAATAGCGACAGTGCCGCGCCCGCCCAACACACGACCTGGATGGCAAGATCGCTCGAGTTCCACCAAAACACCATCGGCATCAGGAAATAGCGCGCAGCGCCGATGCGGCTGACGAGCGCGTCCACCAGTTCGTGCAGCGGCAGGATGCCGTGACTGCCGATGAGTCCCTGCGCCTGCACAGCGAAAGACACGAAGGCGGACAAGTAAATCAGGCCGAGCAGACGCAGGAACAAAAACGACACCAGATCGTGGCTCGGCGGTTCAAAATTCCTGCCCCAGAGCAGCACGCTGATGCGATAAAAGGCCGAGCGGTGCGCCGCGATGAAGGCATAGACGAACTCGGACAGCGGCGCGAACCCGGGCAGTTTTCGATACAGGGCCAGCCAGACTTCCTTGCCCGGCGCCTGCTGCAGCGTTAGAAAGCTCGCCTCGGCGGCGCTGGCAACGCGCCCATCCGGCGCGATGTATTGCACCGCGCGCTGAAACTCGGCCAGCGGGATGGCAGGATATTGCGCCGCCGCCTCTTGATACGGCAGGTAGTCGACGCTCTCGCCGGTGAGCTTCTGCCAATGGCGCGCCCAATAGCCGCAGAAGGCGCAGTCGCCGTCATAAATCAGCCGCGGCCGTTCACCCGCGGCCGGTGGATCCGTGTCAATCGGCATCAGCTTGCGTGTCGAGCGGCCATGCGAACTCCTTCAGCCAGGACAATCATTGCGTGCAGTTTCGCGGCTTGGGTTGAGAACGGCAAGTGCGGCCGCGGCCGGCCTCGTCGCGCGGCGCGTGGCTGTTTAGTGCAAGCGTGAAATGGCGCGCAGGCCAGGCGTCGCGCCAACCCTATACTTCCCGCATGGATATGCCGGTCAAAAGCGCCAGTGCCGTCAACTTCGGCTTGCCCACCTTGCCGGCGCGGCTCGCGCTGCTCGCGGGTCTGTTCTTCCTGGAAAAGTTTCTGCTCAATTTTTTGGTGGATTTCGATGCCGCGCAAAGCGCGCAAGGACTGGGCGCGCTGGTCCGGGTCGTGCAGCACGATGCGTTGCGTTTCTTGGTGACCATGGGGATCACGCTGGCCATGTTTGCCTACGTGCGGTCGCCGAAGGCCGCGCCCGGCGAGTTTGCACGGGCCGCCGAACCCGCGCTGCAAGTGCGCTGGCTGATCGCGCATGGTTTCCTGTTCTTGCCGCTGGTACCGCTGTCGTGGGCGCTGTACAGAAATCCCGAGCTGCACGGTCCGCAGCTGCACGCGCCCTTCGCATTGATCGCGGCGCTGTGGTTGATGTTCGCGTCGCTGGCCGTGGCCGCAGCATTTCGCGGCATGGCGGCTTGGAGCACCTGGCGGCGGGCTGCGCGCTCGCTCGGCGAGTTGTGGGTCTATGCACTGATCGCGGCCGCCGCGGCGACGGCAGCGATGCACTGGGTGCAGAGCTTGTGGGCGCCGACGGCGAGGCTGACGTTCAACCTGGTGAACCGACTGCTGCTGCCGCTGATCCCTGCGCTGCAGGCCGACTCGGTCGAATTGACCTTGAGGACCGGGCGCTTTGCCGTCCGGATCGCCGATCAATGCTCGGGGCTGGAAGGCTTGGGTTTGATGTTGATCTTCTCCAGTGCGTGGCTGCTGCTGTTTCGAGCCGAGTACCGCTTTCCGCGCGCCTTGCTGCTGATACCGGTGGGCCTGCTGTTGGTGTTCGCGCTCAATGTGGTGCGCATCGCCGCCCTGGTGCTGATCGGCCATGGCGGCCACCCGGGAATCGCCATCTACGGCTTCCACTCCCAGGCGGGCTGGATTGCCTTCAACTGCGCGGCCGGCGGCGTGGTGCTGCTCAGCCGCCGGATCTCGTGGCTCAATCGCGCCGACGCGGACCAGGACAGGCACCAAGACAAGCACGAGGACCAGGGCGCATCCAGCAACCCGACCGCGACCTACGTGATGCCGCTCTTGCTCGTTCTGATTGCCGGAACGCTGGCGCACGCGCTGTCGAGCGGCTTCGAAATCCTGTATCCGTTGCGATTGATCACGGGGTTGGCCGCGCTTCTCTGGTACCGCAAGCGCCTTGCCGATCTGAATTATCGCTGCACCTGGCGCGGCCCCGCCGTCGGCCTCGTGGTTTTCATGCTGTGGATGGCGGCAGCTCGGTATCTGCTCGAGCCGGCAGGCATGCCCGCGGCGCTTGGCGATCTGTCGGCGCCGTTGCGCGACGGCTGGCTCGCAGCCCGAGCCGCGGCAGCCGTCATCACGGTGCCCATCATCGAAGAGCTCGCCTATCGCGGCTTCTTGCTGCGCCGCTGGCTCAGCGCGGATTTCGAATCGGTACCGTTTTCCGCGGTTCGCTGGCCGCAGCTGTTGCTGACATCGCTGCTGTTCGGCGCGGCCCACGGTTCAATGTGGCTGCCGGGCGTCCTGGCAGGAGCGCTCTACGGCGCCGTGCTGATTCGCACCGGCCGCATCGGCGAATCGATCGCCGCACATGCCACGACCAACGGTCTCATGGTTTTATGTGTCCTGTTCGGCAGTCAGTGGCAGCTATGGTAAAACGCCATGGCGTGCGCGGTTTACATATTGTTTTTCAGACTGCAGGCCGGCTCGCAAATCGAACTTTTAGGCTGCCGCGCCGGCTGTTTTGCACCGGCAGTGAATTAGTATCTCTCCAAGGCAGCAGTTGCCGACACCAGGCAGCTGCGAAATTTCGGCAACCCTTGAGGAGAGATTCATGACGAAGATTCTAGGCTTGGCACTGGTGATCGCGACCCTGTCCACCCCGGCGATCGCTGCCGCGGATGGCTTCTTTTTCTTCGGCGATGGCGGCAATCATGACCATCATGGACCCAGCGGTCCTTCCTTCGCGGCGCCGGAAATTGACCCGGCCTCGGCGCTCAGTGCCATGACGATGCTGGCGAGCGGTCTGGTGATCGTGCGCGGTCGTCGCAGCAAGAAGTAAATCCATCCATTCGATGCGATTGAATCGGGCCGCCTCATGCGGCCCGATTCGTTTCCAGCACACGATCTCGTCATCGCTCAGCGATTCCGCTTACTGCGTCGCGACCGCCTCTGCGTGGCTCGGCCAATACGATGAGACCTTCCAATGGCTGCGGCGCGCTATCGAGCAACGTGAGAGCGATATCGTCCAGATCAAGTACCACCCAATTTTCATATCGCTGCGCGGCGATCCTCGCTTCAAGGCGCTGTTGCGGCAGATGAAGCTGCCGGAATGATGCGCGCGAAATGCTCTATTGCGCGGCGCTCAGTCCGAGCGACTTGGCTATCACACGCAGCGTCAGCGACCAGGCCGGCGCTGAGGCGTCCACCTCGTCGAAATGCCCAGCCTGCGGCAGCACCAGCGTTTCGACAGCGTCACCCACCTTGCGGGCACGCTCGGCGTAATCGATGGCGGTTTGCGGCGGCGACACCGAATCGAGCGCGCCATTGATGAGCACCGTGTGGCTGCCGTTCGGCATGAGTTCCGCCGGGCTTGTGTCGGCGTACACATCCCGGCGGCCGGCAGTGGGCCTACCGGTCAGCTTTTCGATGTCGATGCCGCAGATGTTCTTGAGGGTATGGGTTCGATTGCGCAAGTCACCGATGCTGCCCAAGGCGATGATCTCGCGGACCGGGAACGGGTGCGGTTTATAAAGAGGGCTCGAGGGCGGCAGCTTGCCGCGGCCGGCGAGCCATTGCACCAGGTGACCCCCCGCCGAGTGGCCCATGGCGAGCAGGCGGTGAGTATCGAGATGATGGGCGGCCGCGTTGGCGACCAGCAGGTCGAGCGCCGCCGCCGCATCCTGGTAGGTTCCAGGATAGCCACCGCCTTCTTCGTCGATGCGACGGTACTCGACGTTCCATACGGCGATGCCCTGCGCGCTCAACGCGCCGGCAAGATTGCGCATCTGCACGATGCCTTGAAACTCCTTCAGCCAGCAGCCGCCGTGTATCAGCACCACCACGGGAAACGGGCCGTCGCCGGCCGGCAGGAACAGCTCGGCGTATTGCGACGGTGCGCTGCCGTAGGCGAGGTGTGCACTCGGCGCAGGTCCGCTCAAGGACATGTAGTCCTGGAGCGTCACGGGTGCGGCGGCCATTGCATTGATCGTGAAGGAAATTGTCAGAGTAGCAGCGAGACAGCGGGCGCACCAGCGCCTCAAGGTTTTACCAAGACATAGTCATCGGGGGTGAATGCCGGCGCCGAGATTGCCAGGAACACCAAATCGTTGCCTGCATCTGCCTCGATGGAATGGGGCAGCGTCGCGGGAATGAAGACGGTCGAACCAGGGCCGACTGGTTTTGTATCGGCCTGCAAGTGGACTCGTCCGGAGCCGCTGATGACCAGAAGCACTTCCTCGGAGTGATGATTGTAGCTGGTGCCGGAGCTGCGTCCGGGAGCCAGAGTGAATCGTGCCACGCTCAAGCGCGAGGTAAGCGCCGGCGGCGACTTCTGGCCCACCAATTCCTTGAGCGTCACGCCGGGGGCGAGGGTCTGCACGGCAATGTCGGACTCGGAGAAGGCGCGTGCCCGCAGCGGCTGTGTTGCGGCCGATGGGTCGGCATTTCCGGCGGAGTTTGCGGCGGGGCTGGGCGCCGCGCCGGGTGCGCTCACGGCGAACTCCGCTCGGGTGAGGCGCTCGATGTCGTGCGCAAAGGCCGGGTATTCGCGTTGCAGGGCGTCGCGATAACCCATTTCGAAGTCCGCATAGTCGAACCCCGGCGAGAGTTGATCGGCGAAGAGCGAATAGGCGGCCGTGGATTTATCGTGCGGCGCAGATCCCTGCCACACGCCGCGCGGCACGGTGAATTGCCGCAGCTCGCCGGCCAGCACGTTGGGGCCGAGCGTTATTTTTTGGCCGTGTCCGTCGGGATAGAGGAGCAGCATGTCGATCGGCGAGCCGTCGTAGAAATGCCAGACCTCGTCGGTCTGCAATCGATGCAGGGCTGAAAAATCCTTGGGCGTTTCGACCGCGACGATGGCATTGCCAGCAGGATGAGTGCGGCCGGCGTAACGCGCGGGCAGGCTGCCGCCATCGAGCGAGTCCGCGCTCGAATAAGAAAGAGTGAACCAGGGGCCTTCCTGCGGGATCTTCTGCATGTGGTAGTGATCGACCAGCTTTCCCGCCATGCCTGGCGGAGAGGACGACGGTACGGGTGGCTGCGCCGCCAAACATCCCATGGCAGCCAGCGCGAATGAAGCGGCCATGAGAATCTTCAGTGAAATGTTCGTCCCCCGTCAACAGCCATGGCGATGCCCGTGACATAGGACGATTCGTCGCTTGTCAGATACAGGACGGCGGTTGCGATCTCCTCCGGCCGTGCGACTCGCTTCATGGCGTATTGGGCAATGAAGGGTGCGGAATTAGGGTCCTGATATCGCTCGAGGATTGATCGGGTCATGGGCGTATCAACGATTCCCGGGCAGACGACATTGGCTCTGATGTGGGGTGCCAGCTCGGCAGCGAGCGCCTTCGTGAACGTCGTCAGCCCGCCCTTGGATGCAGCATAGGCAGCAGCGCCTGGCGCATTGGGCAAGAGCGCCTGGGCCGAGGCGATATTCACAATCGTGGCGCCGTGACGTTTTCGCAACCAAGGCAAAGCGGCGCGGCAGATGACGTAAGGTGCGGTCAGATTCACTCCGATCATCTTCGACCAAATCTCAATGTCGAGATTTTCCAAAGGCGCGCCACTGCCCAGCCCTGCGCAATTCACGACCCCATCGATCCCGCCCATGGCCTTGGCTGATGCTTCGACAGCACTCATCGTGGCAGCCACATCCAAGAGATCGACCCGATGAGAATAGCCGCCTACTGCCCCGGCGCCAGATTCCGCCTCGGCTCCCCGCGCATCGAGCCAAGCCGTCATGGCGCCCTCAGCAGCGCACATTCTGGCAATTGCTTGCCCAATACCAGAGCCCGCGCCGGTGACCAGAACGCGACGGCCGGCCAAGCGCGGACCGCGAATTCCCCCGGCCAACTGTGAATCGCTCATTGGATGTGTTCCTTTAGATGTCTCTAATGGGTTTTTCCAAGTTTGGGAAAACTGACCGGGCGTGGCACGGTCAAGATGTGGCGGGTTGCGGAACCGGGGCGGCAGCAGGCGGCCGCCAGGCGAGAACCAGCAAGGCATAGCTCGCGACGGATGCGATTCCCAGCCCCGCCTCCGCAAGCAGCATGGCAACCGAACCGAAGCGCGCCTGCACCGCGCCAATGATCATCGTGACCAGCACCACGGGAACGTTGGACAAACTGCCGAGCACGCCGCCCACGGTCGCTGCGCCAACGAGGTCGAGGCGATCATAGATCACGGCTACGACACTGCTATAGGCCAGCCCTGTAAGCGCGGAGTTCACCAGTGCCAGGGCGGCAAAGGATACGGGCGTGCGCGGTGCCAACGCCAGAATGCCTTCGACCACGGCAGCAAGCAGTGCGCACCACATGTAGACCGTCCGCCGCGGAAAGCGATCGCATAAATAACCGGAGGTGATGCAGCCGGGGATGCTGGCTATCCCCGCCAATACGCCGGTGAGCGAGGCCACCATGTCGGCGGATGCGTGCCAATCGCCGGATACCGCCGGTAATAAATTCGCCGCCGCACCCGCCCCGGCCGGCAGCGTCACGACAATCACGGCAAGTATGCCGGGCCGGCTGCGCAGCAAGCGCCACAATGCCCCGATGGCGTCGCGCGCAGCGCCGCGCACGGTCGCACTGCGGGGCGCGGGCGGTACGCGCACGATGAGCAGCGGCCATATGCAAAGCAGGTAGAGCACCGCAAGCACCAGACTGGCAACGCGCAAGCCGCCCGCGTGCGTCACCAGCCACAGCGCGCCGCCGCCGCCGACGCCGATACCTCCCAAAAACCCGGTTTGCCGCCAGCCTGCGCAAGCGCCGCGCACGGCGTCCAAGGTGGTCAGGGCGAGGGCTGCGACAGCCGCGCTGTTGCTCAACACAGCGGTTATCCCGCTCGCGAGACACAGCGTCGCCATCAGCGCCGAGTCCTGAAGGGGGAGGAATGCGAAGCCGACGGAGCAGCAGGCGAGCGCAAGAATGGACAGGACGTACCAGAGCACGCTGGTGAGGCACGAATCGATCAGCGGCCCTGCCAGGAAAGACCAGGTCTCCGGCAGCAGCCGCAATCCCACCAGCCCCGCGATGACGCCAACGCTGACCCCTTGCCGAGCCAACACATACCCAAGTGCAACGGTTATGAATCCTTGGCACATGCCGGAGGGCAGGAATAGCACGCCATACAAAGGCGGCGACATCGCTGCGCGTCGCTGCAAACGCTTCTCGGACATGCTGTCTCCCTGATTCGACCCTACGTTATTAGCACATCGTCCCGGTAAATTCACGCGGGCCCGCAAGACCGCCGCGCGCGAGCCCGAGGCGCAGAGCCCGTGGGCATGCTAGGGTATCTGGCATGGCAGCCAACCGTGACGCCGGGCTGGTACGCACGGTCGGGACGCGGAGCCTGGCGGCAAGCATGCCGACGGCCGTGGTCATAGGCATCGGCAGTATGTTGGGCGCGATCGCACTGGCCTCACAAGAAGAAATTATTGGGCTGCTGGCGCTGATCGCTGTATGCGTCGTCGTCTATTGGCTGCAGACACAGGCCGCCGTTACCCAGGCGTGAAGCTGGTGATGGGGAGAAATTTCCATGACACGGCATCGGAAAAACGATCCCGCAAAAATTCGCGAAAGGATAATCTATGCCGCACATCAACTTCGTCGAACTCCCCGCCTCTGATCTGTCGGCTTCGCGCCGGTTTTACTGACCCAGTACCACGCGCGATGACCGCCTGAATGAAGCCTCTCTTGTGGTTGGCATTTATTCTGCCGGTTTCGGCGGCGTCTCCACAGACGGACAACTTCCGTCCCGCACAATCGGCGCCATTGCCGGCAGCGGTCTCGGAGGCGCCGCTCGCCGAGATCATTGTTACCGCACCCGAACCACGTTACGTCGCGCCTACCCGGCGCGATCGAATCGGCCGCATTTGGGCGCCCGTGTATCTCAATGGGAAGGGCCCGTTCCGGCTGGTTTTCGATACAGGCGCCAACCGTTCGGCGGTGACCTCAAGAGTGGCGGATGCTCTGGGTGAGCCCGCGCGCACAACCTCGACGGTTCGCCTGCACGGCGCGACCGGCACCGCAATCGTGCCGGTGATCCGCATTGGCCAAATGGAAATCGGCGATCTGCTGATGGCGCCCGTCTTGCTTCCGGTCGTGCTGGATGTGTTTGGCGGGGCGGACGGAGTGCTCGGTAACGAGGGGTTGCGCGACAAACGCGTCGTTATCGACTTCAAACACGATTCGATAACCATCAAGCGTTCACGGCACGAACGCTCTGGGAGTGGCTACATCACCCTGCCCATTACGTTTGGCAGGAACGACCTGCTGATCGTTGACGCTCTCGTGGGCCGCGTGCGCGCAAAAGCCATTCTCGACACCGGAGCACCGGACTCGCTGGGTAACATGGCGCTCCTCAACGCATTGAAGCACCATGTCGAGGACGTATCCGACACGGAAATCGTCGGTGTTACGCTCGATGTCGAAAACGGCAAGCGTATGCGCATGCCGACGATCTATTTGCAAAGCGTGCGGATCCAGGGCGCCGTGATGAGCTTCGACGATGCGTACATATTCCAGCATTGGAAGATGACGAACGAACCGGTAATCATGCTGGGTATGGACGTACTCGGCGTGCTAGATCAGATCATCATCGACTACAGGGCGCACGAGCTGCAGGTCCTTACGGGCAGCGGATGAGAAAAATACGGATCGGCAGGTGCTGGACCGACCGACACCTATAAATCATGATTTCTTTCGACTTCGGCGGGCGGCAACACTTGCCGATTTTCCCTTCCACGGAAAGCTCGATCCCGCCATCTCAGTCGCCGACGTCAGCGCCTGAAGTGCCTTCTCGGCTCGCCCGACGATTCGGTCGTCACCGATGCGCGCTGCGACGGCGGCGAAACTCTCGGTGTGGCCGTGCCATTCGAGCTCGCTGACATCCGCGAACAGCGGTGCGTCGTCACGCAGCGTCGCCAGTCT